>Ga0154769_1004_pt4 | contig 9605 bp, 11 predicted proteins | sample Rifle2008BG16ft_FD_105777 | JGI IMG/M metagenome (GOLD analysis project Ga0154769, IMG submission 105777) | Ignavibacteria bacterium RBG_16_36_9 | reverse complement strand
TCTATTTTTATTTATTTGTCTTTGTAACAATTGCACCTAATATTTTTTTAGTTGAGAAGATTCATCTATTAAAGGAAGCAGATCATTGTCTAATTTACTATCATCCAAGGTAGCTTTAATTACTCTTAACCAACTCGTCTCGGTGACGAAGTCAACGGATAATTTGATTCTCTCATTTCTCTCAAAGATATTCTTGCTTTATTATTAAAATCTGGTTTAGAAGAACCTGCCTGAGCCTCTTCATAATTAGCTCCAGAAGAAGTTGAACATTTCGCTAATTGATATCGAATCACATTCATTTCAGGTGTCTTCGGTAATTTCTTTAACAACTTCAAGACACTCACAGCAAAATTAAAAAGACGATCGTTTAAATTTTCATTCATAAAATTTATCTAATCTTTGGTCTTTTTACTTTCCGCTTTTAGCAAGACTCGCTTTGGCGGTTATCTTTAATCTTTAGTGTTCTGCGTCCGTAACCATTCCCTGTATTTCTTTACATTATTATTGTGTTCGGCTAGTGTCTTCCCGAAAAGGTGACCACCGGTTCCATCAGCAACAAAGTAAAGATAGTTATTTTTTTCTGGATATAAGGCAGCAATTATCGCAGTTTTTCCGGGACTATTAATTGGTCCCGGCGGCAAACCAAAATACTTGTAAGTATTATATGGAGAATCTAATTCGAGATCTTTCAATGTTAATCTTTTCCATCCTCCCGGAATTACATATTGTATTGTTGGATCAGCCTGAAGTTTTATACCGATTCTTAACCTGTTATGGTAGACGCCAGAAATTCGAGCCATCTCTTCTTCTTTATGTGTCTCGCCCTTTATTATCGAAGCTAAAGTTATAATCTCGTGAATTGTAAAACCAAGTTCCTTTGTACGAGCTTTCAAGCTATCATTATAAAATTCTTTAAATCCATCGTAAAATATTTTGATTGCTTCTTCAGGGGAAGATCTTTCATAAATTTCATAATCAGTTGCAAACAGATAACCTTCAAAAGCATTTTGGTTGAGTCCAAGAGAATTAGCAAAGTTTTTATTGTTAGCAAGATTAACAAATTCAGTTGAATCAATGAAAACATATTTCTGAAGGCGGTGAGCAAGCCATTTAATGGTTTGTCCTGGCCTGATAGTTAATGTCCGGTGAAAGTCACACTCACCTGAGATAAATAAGTCAAGTAAATCCAGGTAGCTTAATCCATTAGGAATATGATATCTTGCTGCTCTGATTTTTCTTTCAGCACCATAAATGTATCCGGCAATTTTAAAATTATTTTTACTTGAAATAATTCCCTGTTCATATAATCGATCAACAACTGAGGAAAAACTTTCACCTCTCTTTATATCAAAGGTAACCGGTTGACTTACAGTATAATAATTGGGTGTAAAGAAGGTCAAATAAGATAGGACTAAAACCAGAATAAACACTCCGGCAACAACTAAAAAATCCCATCGGGTAAAAAGCTTTAAGAATTTACTTTTCATTAATCACTAACTTAGTTTAAGGAAATGATTTTCTGGAATAGCAGGATAAGGGCGATAACTCAAGCTATGAGTAATACCATTATTATAAAGTTGAAATCCTCTTAAAGCAATCATTGCTGCGTTATCGCTGCAGTATTCAAGTGAAGGAATTACACATGGAATTTTAAATTTTTCTGCAAGATTGTTGAATTCATTTCTTAATTTTTTGTTCGCTGCCACACCACCAACAAGAGACAATGACTTAACTTTATGTGCAATCAGAGCAAGATTCACTTTCTGAACTAATGCATCAACTAGTGCTTTTTGGAAAGAAGCAGATATATTATTCAAATCACTTTCGGGAATATTTCTATCAGGAAAATTACGCTGAACAAACCTAAGTACTGCAGTCTTTAAACCACTAAATGAAAAATTGTACTTATCTTTTAATTCCGCAACAGGAAATTTGATCCTCTTTTCATTTCCTTTTAATGCACTGGCTTCGATCTGTGGACCACCTGGATAACCAAATCCAAGCAGCTTCGAAACTTTGTCAAATGCTTCTCCGGCTGCATCGTCAACAGTTGTTCCTAATAAAAAAATTTTTGTGAAGCTTTCAACAAAAAGCAGCAAGGTATGTCCTCCTGAAACTACCAGCACAAGCATCGGAAATTCAGGTTTCTTTTCCATAAGAAAACCGGAGAAAATATGTCCCTCGATATGATTAACTGCAACGAATGGTTTGTTCAAAGAATAAGATAAACCTTTAGCGAATGTTAAACCAACAAGCAAAGCACCGATTAATCCGGGACCAGCGGTAGCCGTTATTAAATCTATATCGTCGAGTTTTTTATTAGCAGTTTGCAGAGCTGATTCAACCAACGGTTTAATCATTTGCAGATGTGCCCTGCTGGAAAGTTCCGGAACGACTCCGCCGTAAGCTTTATGAAAATGCTGGGATGAAATGAGATTTGCTTTTACTTCTTCATTAGACAAGATAGCAACTGAAGTTTCGTCACAGGAGCTTTCAATTCCCAGGATATTTAACTTCCGGGAAATATTCATCATCTGAACGCGAAAAATTCTTTGGCAATGTGTCCGGCTATATTAGGATTTTCCTGCAATCTTCTAATTGAATATTTGTACCAATCATCGCCGAAAGGAACATAGATCCTTATTTTATAACCATCTTTATTTATCTTATCTCTTAAGTCTTCCCTGACACCAAGCAGCATCTGAAATTCAAACATATCTTTAGGTATGTTAAGTGCTTTTATTAATTCGTAAGATTTATCTATAAGATATTTATCATGCGTGGCAATTCCCACATAATTACCATTCTTCAACATTAGCTCAAGGCATTTCATAAAATTATCTCTTATTGCCTGCTTATCCTTGTAAGCGATGTTCGCAGGTTCAATATAAATTCCTTTACAAAGTCTGTAGTTAGTTCCGAGTTTGTTAAGCACAATCGTGTCATTATACGTTCTCTTTAAGTATGCCTGAAGGACTACACCAACATTACTATACTCTTCATAAATTCTTTTATATACATCTAAAGTTAGATCAGTATATGGAGAGTCTTCCATATCAATTCGCACAAAATTATTAATTTCGTTTCCTTTTTTAACTAACTCAAGAATTTGTTTAAAAGCCAGTTCCTTGTCTATAGTCAGACCCATTTGTGTTAGCTTGATTGAAAGATTTGCAAGCAATTTATTCTTCACAATCGCATCGAATACTTCAAGTGCTTTTCTTTTAGCTTCGATTGCTTCTTCTTTTGTTTTAATTGATTCGCCTAAAACATCAAGTGTTGCAAGAATTCCTTTAGAATTAAGATCCTTAACGGTGTCAATAGCTGATTGAAGGGTTTTACCTGCGATATATTTTTTCGAAAACAACCATACAATACTTTCAGGCATAGTTTGAACTGTTTTAACTAGAAGACTATGAAATACAGACACTACATTCTCCGCAAATATTTATATACAAAATTACGGCATTTTTACAACTGTAAAAAGTGTAAATGATCCCGAGTTAATATGATTCTTTTATTTTAAGGTTGGTTTTAGCAGGTTGATAAGTAAAATGGCTTTTCGCTTTAACTCAGATATGGTTCCATCGTTAGTAAAAATGAAGTCGGCATTCTTCTTCTTTAGGTCCTCTTTCAATTGATTATTATCACGTTTGACAAAGTCCTCTTCAGAAATCTTTTTCGTCACAGTTGAACGCTTCATTCTTATATTTTTATCAGCAGTAATAAGCACAACATAATCATACATCTTTTCAATCTTTGATTCAAATATCAAAGCCGCTTCAATAAAAACAATATCATTGGTTTTAAAGTATTCTTCTGAGAGGTATTCAATTCTTTTTCTCACTCTGGGATGAAGGATTGAATTTATTTTTTTAAGCTTTTTAGGATCGGAAAATATATTATCAGCGATATACTTTTTGTTGATTTTATTTCCATGAAAAGATTCTGCTCCGAATTCATTTATTACTTCTGTTTTGACCTCAGGATCACTTGAGAGAATCTCTTTAGAAATATCATCAGCGAGTATTACAGGGTAATCTGCTTCAAATAGAAATTTGGTAAAGGTAGATTTTCCAGAGCCAATATTTCCAGTAATTGCAACTTTTATTTTTTTGGCCTTCGACATAAACTAAAAACAGAAAGGGGGCATATACCACCTTTACTTAGCATACCCAATTTTCCTTACTTCGCGGATAACTGTAACTTTAATTTGTCCAGGGTATTCCATTTCATTTTCAATCTTTGCAGCAATTTCCTTTGCTAATTTGTCAGCCATAAGATCATCTATCTTCTCGTGCTCTACAACTACTCTAACTTCTCTTCCTGCCTGAATCGCATAAGTTTTTGCAACTCCTTCAAATGATTTAGCAAGCTCTTCAAGATTTTCTAATCGCTTCACATAACTCTCAAGCGGCTCACGTCTTGCCCCAGGTCTTGCTCCGCTGATAGCATCTGCTGACTGTACCAATGCTGCAATCGGGTGTTCCATTTCAATGTCTTCGTGGTGAGAACCAACAGCATTTACAACAATTGGATTCTCGTTAAATTTCTTTGTAAACTCATAACCAATAAGTGCATGAGGACCTTCAACACTTTTATCAACAGTTTTTCCTATATCGTGCAGCAAGCCAGCCCTTTTTGCCAGGTTAACTTCCAAGCCAAGCTCTGCAGCCATTATTCCAGTAAGATATGCAACTTCAATACTGTGCTGCATTAAATTCTGTCCGAAGCTTGATCTGTATTTCATCTTCCCGATATGTTTGATCAGTTCACTATGCATATTGTGTAAACCAAGCTGCAAAACTACATTTTCACCATCGCGAATCATTTCTTCTTCAAGTTCCTGCTTAACTTTTTCCACAACTTCTTCAATCCTGGCAGGATGGATTCTTCCATCAGAAATTAATCTTTCTAAGGAAACTCTCGCAACTTCTCTTCTGAACTGATCGAAAGAAGAAAGTATAACGGCTTCAGGTGTGTCATCAACAATTACATCAACACCAGTACTCGACTCGAAAGCACGTATGTTTCTTCCTTCCTTTCCAATAATTCTTCCTTTCATTTCATCATTTTGAATCTGCACAACTGAAACCGTACTTTCAATGGAATGATCTGCAGCAGTTCTCTGAATAGATTGGACAATAATTTTTTGGGCTTCTCGTTTGCCATCGGCCTTTGCCCGGTCAGTAATATCTTTAATAATGGATGCGGCTTGCGATTTAGCCTCATTTACAAGATTCTCCATCAGAATCTTCTTAGCTTCATCGGAGGAGAGACCGGATATCTTTTCGAGCCTTATGTTTTGATCTTGTTTGAGATGGTTTATTTCCTCAAGCTTTTTCTCAATTTGCTTGCGCTGTTCGTTAAGCTCGTTCTCAAACTTTTTATTTTCTCTTTCCTTCTGTAAAACCAGATCAAACTTCTTCTCGCTGTTTTCTTCTCTGATTTGAATCTGTTTTTCAAGTGCACCAATCTTTTGTCTTTTTTGCTGAACCTCTTTATCGAATTCGGTTTTCTTTTTGTACCACTCATCCTTAACCTCTAAGAGCTTTTCCCTTTTAATATTTTTCGCATCTTTATCCGCATCATCGAGTATCTTCTTCGCCTGATCTTCGGCAGTGATAATACTTTTTTTACCAATCCTGGAGTTCATCATCCATCCAAGGTAAAAGAACACAATGATAACAACAACGAGCATCGGTATTAATAACAGTACGTTCATTTTTCCTCCACGCTTAAGTTTTATTTTTTAAAGACCGCACTCGCTGCCCCGTAATTAATAGGAAAAACCCTATTAATCACAGTGGGAATGTTCCCAGTCGCTTTTTACTTCCACTGCTATCCCAAAATTGGGAGAGTCCTCAACCAAGATTGAAGATGAGGCCTGTAATACACGCCGGAGTAATACTCCCAATTAGTTTATGTTAGTTTTTCACTAATTATTAGGAGCAGCGAAGCGGTTATACTTAAGATGGATCAGCAACCTGCTGTTCTGATAGAAGAAGCTTTATCTTTTTAACTTTGTCCGAAGCCTGAATTAAAAATTCTCTGTTCCTATTCTTTTCAATAAAAAGATCGTATGCAATATTCAAACATGCAATAATAGCAATTGTTTGAGCCGGTTGATCCGGCAATTCATCTTTAGTCTCTTCCATGACTTTATTCACATAAATAGCAAGCTCTTTTGCTATTTCTTCATTTTCGACAAGTAAAGAATACTCTTTGTCAAATATTTTTATTTTCAGCTTCTTTTTTTCCATCAGTCTTTCTGTGCTAACCCACTAACAAATTATTTAAGAACTAATTACTATATCTTGTCCCGGCAACATCTAGTGTGACCAATCAGAGGACAAGTGTTTATCTATTCTGGAAATTAAATCTCTAATTTTAATTTTTATCTCTTCCTGTTCTTCTGAATTTAGTTTGGTTTTTTCCTCCGTTTTAAGTTTTATTTCTTCTAAATCTGACTCCATCTCGGAAATTTTTTGGTGAAGAAGACTTTTATCTGCTTGTATTTCATTCAGCGATACCTCTAATTCTTTGTTTCTTCCTAGTGTATCGCTGTATTTATTTTTAAGTATTTCTACCTGGGACTCCAGCTTGCCTAAGTCGCTAATTAAGGTTTCGTATTTAGCAAGGTCTACCAACTATTTTCCTCTCAGAATCGCATTAAATTTTTTTGTTACTTTGTTTATTAAACTTTGAAAATCTTTATCTACTTCTTCATCAGTTAAAGTTCTGTTGAAATCAAAATACTCTAAATTGAATGCCATACTCTTTTTATTATCACTAATCTCTTTACTCTCAAAAAGATCAAATAATTCAACAGATTTGAGGATATCACTGCTCTCCTCTAAAATAAATTCCTTTATTGATATATAATTTATTGATTTATCAAATAAAAACGCAATATCACGATAAACTTTTGGATATTTTAACAGTTCTCTGAATGTTCTTCTTTCACCTGATAACTGCTTAAAAATATCTAAATAACATTCAAAAGAAAATACAGGTTGATTGATATCGAACATCTTAAGAACGCTTTTGCTTACTTTACCACCAACACCAAACGGCAAATCTTTAATGTTTACAGTGAATTGATAATCGTAAATCTTATTTTGTATGGAATTATAAGAATCATTTAAAACATTGTCAAGCGAAAATTTAGACAAAAATGAATTTATTAGACCTTTCAAATCAAAAATATCATACTCGGTTTCAGCAGAATACCAGTGACGGCTTTGTTTTTTTCCGGTAATAATTAGTAATAACTTCTTCTTCTCTTCAAAATCAGAGAATGAGTTAAGATTATCTTTCAGCTTTTCAAATACATTTCCAATTTCAAAAACAGCAATATCTTTCTCCCCTTTTTTAATGTTATTAGATATCACAGGTAGAGCCGAAACTAAAAGCGAAGTTCGTAGGTACGCCATATCCTGGCTTTGTGGATTAGCGATCTCTATCGGACTCCCTGTAATCTTTGCTTTAGATTCAGGGATTAGCGGATTATTAACCATTTCGTTAAATCCCAAAGCAACAGCGCTTTCTATGATTTTGTCTTCAAGCTCAAAATCGTCTTTTCTTTTGTGCAGAGTTATACTCCCTTTTTCAATAACAGGAATTTTTTCATAACCAGCAATTCTGGCAACTTCTTCGATAAGATCAGCTTCCCTCTCAATATCTGGTCGATGGGTTGGAACTATCACTTCGAGTAACTCGCCCATATCTTTCAATAAATTTATACCAAGCTTCTGAAATATTTTTATCACTTCTGCTTTTTGGACTTCGTAACCTAGCAATTTTTTCATTCGAGCTAAGCGAAAAGTAATTTCTTGCTGCTTTATCTTTACCGGATATTCATCGATAACCCCTTTAGTAATTTCACCACCAGCGATTGACCCAATTAATTGAGCTGCTCTTTGTACAGCAAATACCGTATTAGATGGATCAGTACCTCTTTCAAATCTGTAAGATGAATCAGAAGACAACTGTAATTTTTTCGATGTCCTCTTGATTGAAGTCGGATTAAAGTAAGCTGATTCAATTAAAATATTTTTCGTTGATTGCGTTACTTCCGAATTCTCACCACCCATTACTCCAGCAATTGCAACTTCACGCTTGCCATCACAAATCATCATCGTTCCTTGTGGTAATATTCTTTGCTTGGAATCAAGAGTAGTAAATTTTAATTCTTCAGTTAGACTTTTTACAATTATTTTTTTGCCGGCAAGCTGATCGAGATCGAATGCATGCAATGGTTGTCCCAATTCGTGAAGTACGAAATTGGTAACATCAACTACATTGTTAATCGGTCGCAACCCAATTTTGGTCAACTTATTTTGCAGCCATTCCGGTGATTCTTTAATCGTAAGACCTGTGACAACTTTAGCGGAATAACGAGGGCAGTTTATTTTGTCTTCAATTTCAACAGTTGCAAGCTGATTGATATCCTGCTGAGATTCCTGAAAATCTAATTTTGGAATTCTAAATTCACGATTAAAAATAGCTGAGAGATCACGAGCAACTCCGATATGCGACAGTGCGTCGGGACGATTTGGTGTAATTGCAATTTCAAGAATAACATCATTTAGTTTTAAAGCTTTACTAATTGAAGTACCAGCTGATAAATCATCATTCAAAACCAATATGCCTGAATGGTCATCACCTAATTCTAACTCATCTTCCGCACAGATCATTCCGTTTGATTCTATGCCTCGGATTTTAACTTTTTTCATTTCTATAATCCCTTTAGGAATTATAGAACCGATGGGAGCGAATACAACATTCTGCGCCTCTTTAACATTCGGCGCACCACAAACTACCTGTAAGTCGGATTTGCCATCATACACAGTGCAAACAGATAGCTTATCGGCATTTGGATGGTTCTGCACATCCTTTACAAATCCAACAATAATCCCTGCATATTTTTTATTTTGATCAACATAATCTTCAACCTCAAGTCCGGACATAGTTAACTTATCCACGATCTCTTCAGTCGAGATACCATCGAGGTTAACGTATTCTTTAATCCAGTTGAGTGAGATCTTCACAATAATTTCTAGTTAGAATTGTTTAAGAAATCTTAAATCATTTTCAAAAAATATTCGTATGTCATCGATGCCGTATTTGAGCATAGCAATTCTTTCTATTCCCATTCCAAATGCATATCCAGTGTACTTCTCTGAATCATAATTAACATACTTAAATACATTCGGATCAACCATTCCGCAGCCAAGTATTTCAAGCCAGCCCGAATGCTTACAAACTCTGCATCCTTTCCCTTTACAAATGAAACAGGTAATATCCATTTCCGCACTCGGCTCAGTAAATGGGAAAAAGCTTGGTCTGAATCTGTATTTCAATCCTTCACCATAAAATTGTTCGGCAAAGGAAACTAGAGTTCCTTTTAATTCCGCAAAGGAAACATCGGTGTCAACATAAATCCCGTCTACCTGATGGAACATACAATAGCTTCGTGAACTAATTGCTTCATTCCTGTAAACTCTGCCCGGCATGATTGCTCTGATTGGCGGCTGTTCATTTTCCATTATACGAATCTGCACAGGTGTAGTATGAGTGCGAAGAAGAAATTTCTCACTTAC
>Ga0154769_1116_pt6 | contig 9793 bp, 10 predicted proteins | sample Rifle2008BG16ft_FD_105777 | JGI IMG/M metagenome (GOLD analysis project Ga0154769, IMG submission 105777) | Ignavibacteria bacterium RBG_16_36_9 | reverse complement strand
CGGAGAAGTAAACACCTGTATCAGTCAACACTCCATCATTGTCAGTCAATACAACTTTAATTTTTTCAAGTTTCTTTTTAAGGTGTAGATTTTTTTGCTTTAAATGATTGTCAATTACCATGCTGTCCATCCTCCATCAACTACAAGATTAGCGCCTGTCATATAACTTGAAGCATCACTGGCAAGAAATATCAGAGCACCCTTGTAATCAGTTGGTTGAGCCATTCGGCCAAGCGGAGTCTTCGCAGAATAATTCTTAATAAAAAATTCTTCCTGGTCATCTCTTACTCCACCCGGAGACAAAGTATTAACTCTGACACCTTTGTTTCCCCAATAAGCAGCAAGAAATCTGGTAAAAGAAATTACAGCTCCTTTAGTAACAGGGTATGCAGCAGATTTGTAAAATGTTTGCTCACCTTTTTCATTTTTATAAATTGATTGATCTGGTGCTACAATTCCGTACGTTGAAGCAACATTTATAATACTACCATAACCTCGGTTAGCCATTTCAGCTCCTATAATCTGTGAGCAGAGGAACATTCCTGTTACATTTACATCAAGAGATTTTCTGAACATTTCAACAGGGTAATTTTCGAATTTAGATTCTTCCAATGCAGAAAGAGGATCTTCAAACTTATCATTGATAGCAGCATTATTAACAAGTATATCAATCTTGCCGTAGTTACTAATTACTTTGCTCTTCAAATCTTTAACAGATTTTTTATTTGTGATATCTACCGAAATGCCTAAAGATAATGCTGGTAGAGTAGAAGCAAATTTAGCACATTCACTTTCGTTTAAATCGCAGACAACCACATCAGCACCTGCATCCGCCAGAGCATGACAATGGTGCTTGCCTATTAATCCCAATGCACCTGTAACAACTGCTACTTTCTCTTTGAGAGAGAACAATTCAGATATTTTCAGTTCGACTGACAAGTTACTTCTTCTTAGGTTTAGTATTGAAGTTAGTTACTTTTCTGAAAACAGGTTCCACAGGTTCGCCTTTAAGATAACCACGAATGTTTTTTTCATCCACTGCTTTTTTCAGGATTGGAAGTACATCCCGGTATGCTTTCAATGTATACTCAACATCTTCGTCCGTGTGAGAAAAACTCATATTATGAAAACCACCCCAGAGTATTCCACGCTTGATCATTTCCTGCTGAACAAGTGATTTCATTTCAAGTTGATTTCCGGCAGAAGCATCAAATGTTATAAGTGAACGACATTCATAACCAATACATTTTGTGTACGGCATATTCAATTCTTCAGCGATTTGGTTGTATCCATCTTTCAGTTTTTTTCCTTGCTCAGCCAAATATGCAGGGACATTTTTTTCTTTTAACTCATTGATTGTTGCCTTTGCAGCGGCTAAAGATAAAGCTTCACCACCGAAAGTTGTGAAAAAGAAGACATCCTTTTCAAGGACTTTCATTACCTCTTTTCTTCCAACAAGTATTCCAATCGGCATACCATTGGCGACTGCTTTTGAAAAAGTAGCAAGGTCAGCTTTAACTCCAAAATATTCCTGTGCACCTCCCAACGCAATTCTGAATCCAGTCCACATCTCGTCAAATATTAAAAGTGTTCCGTTTTTATCACATACTTCTCTTAGCTTATGAAGAAAGTTGTCTTTGGGTGCTTCGAATACAAATGGTTCTAAAATAACCGCTGCAGTGTCTTCATCTATTGAATCAATAACCGATTGAATATCATTGTAATTAAAAGTAAAGGTTAAATCCTGAACCGCCCTTGGAATTCCTGCGTTCCTATCTGTAACTGAAATATACCAGTCGTGCCAACCGTGATATCCACAACACAATACCTTTTCTCTTTTTGTATAAGCTCGTGCAACACGTATCGCAGCAGAAGTAACATCTGCACCCGATTTGCTGTACCTGATTGACTCAGCATTTGGAATCATTTTGTCCAGAAGTTCCGCTACTTCAACTTCCAGTGGATGCATCAGAGAAAATGTAATTCCATCCTCAAGCTGTTTTTTAATTGCATCATCCACCTTATCATAAGTATAACCCAGCGAAAGGGGACCAATAGCCATGTTGAAATCTAAATACTCATTCCCATCAGCATCCCAAACATGTGAACCTTTTCCTCTTACCAAATATTTAGGAGCAATACCTTTTATGTTTTGCTGTGGACCTTTTGCGAGTGTCTGAGTGGTGCAAGGAATGAGATCCAATGCTTTCTTATAAAGTTCGTCAGATTTTTTTATTGAAGGAAAATCTTTGTTGAATTCTACTTTATTTGGCATAACTTAATTATAAATTTTATTATCGGTTAAATCTAAATAACACTAAATTTTCTTTGTTTGTTCCGGGGTTATCGTTTTCAGTTCATTGATATGGTTTCTGTACCAATTGACCCCGGCATACATTTCATTTATCCTCTTAATTTCTGGTTTTTTCTCCAGAAGTTCTAAAATATCTTTCAATCCAAATCTATTATTATGCTCATATAACTCATCGTAAACTCGCTTTATAAACTTGTAATCTTCTTTATAATCAATTGTAAATCTATGAGTCATTGAGTAATCATCACCCTTCTCCCAAACAATATTTCCAATACTAAACTGGTTCGGATTTTCCCAAATGTATGGTGTCGTGTGTTCGCGTTCAAAATCTTTTTTAGCATTTATCCAGGCATATTCAAGTGTTTTAAAGCTCATAACCTCAACATCATTACCATCCGGATAAGTGGGGGGATGAAGGTTACTCACAAAATCAAAATTTTCTTTGTTGTTAATATAATACAAGATCACTTTATCAATTATTTCAGGATCAATCAGAGGACAATCAGATGGTATTTTTATCACAACTTCGGCATTGTATTCTTTAGCAGCTTTATAATGTCTGTCGAGCAGATCGTGGGCATGTCCACGAAATATATTTAAGTTACTCTGCTTGCAAAGTTTGAACAGTTGATTATCGGCTTCATCTTCAGTAATTGCGATAACAATTTCTCCAACGTATCTGGAAAGTGCAACACGTTCATGAATTCTTAAAAGTAATGGTTTACCGGCAAGAGGAAGCAATACCTTTCCGGGCAAACGTGTGGAACCCATACGTGCCTGGATAATCGTAACAATTTTAGGAGATGTCATCAATATGAAAAGATTAATTCCCGGTATTTGTTCGGGCGACTTTACGTTTTAAGAGATACTTCAAATTATGGAATAGATCAGAATAGTATTTATTTTTTTCTCTTACCCTAAAAACAGAGCGAGATGATTCTAACAATTCATTCGCAACTTCTGCTATGTTTTTTGCCGATGTGCCGTTATTTTGAATCGGGACTAATTTTTTTAAGTCTTTACTATTAATATCGCAATAAACTTCCTTCCCTAATACTAATGCAGGAAAAATAGTACTCGAAAATTTTGTAACAAAAACATCACAATTAGCCAGCAGTGAGTCAATACTTACGCCGTGATAGACTAATGCTTCAGGAGCGTATTTTTTTATTTCTGCGATTCGCTTTTTTACATTTTCATTTGGGTGAAGTTTAAAGATAAGCTTCCTCCCATTTGCTATTTTAACCGCAAAACTTATGAGTTTTTTTCTGTTTTCATATTTAAGCGTTTCTCTTGTATCTGAAGTGGCTACTAAGACAAAGTTTTTATATTCAAACTTAAGCTCTCTCATCTCATTCAAATTATCAAAGTTAGGAATCCCAGTTACACGGATTTTATTTGGATTGATACCTCTTTCAATAAATTGTTCCCTGAATCCTTCAGAAGCAACACAGAAGTAGTCATACTGGTGAGACAATCCAGTCATCGAAGTGCTTGCACACCACCTTGGCAGATGTAAAAATCTTGTAACGTGATATCTCCAATCAGGTGGATCGGTCATTCCCTCCTGAACTAGAATGGTTTTAAATTTTTTAATAGTGCTTGGAATCGTAATGTCTTGAGAAGTTATAACCAAATCATAATCATCATTTTTACCTCGATAATCTAAATTTAATTTATTCTCTTGAATATAATTCAGCGTATTCCGTTTAAATACTCCGCCCAAAATTGTAAATTCAATTAATTTCAATCTGCTCATAAGGCCTAAAAAGCCAGTAGCAAAAAACGGAGTGAAGTAAGCCTCGTGTTCGGGTAATTCGAGGGATATTTTATGCATTTGAGTGGTTTGATTCATAGAACCACATATGTATAAAACTTTTTTCTTATTCATCTGTTTTCTTTAGAAATGACCACATTTACCTCATGAAATATATTAAAATAAAAGTTCTTATATGATACAATTAACTTATTATTACAAATGATTACTGTATTTTTGATCTGTGTCACAATAAAAAAATTTACTTGAAAATTCTTATTACTTTTTCACTACATCTAAACGGTATTGGATAATTAATATCTATTAACAAACGATAAGTGTATATAAAAAACTAATCTATTTAAGCTATGACATATATAAAACCAAAAAAACTAATAAAGGGAGATCTAATTGGTATCATCTCGCCAGCTTCCTCACCAGATGACTTAACTTTAATTGAAAGTGGAGTGGAGTATATTGAAAGATTAGGCTATCAAACTATTCTCGGAACAAATGTTGGGAAAAGTCGAGGGTATTTAGCTGGGACAGACAAGGAACGAGTCGAAGATATACACCAAATGTTTAACAATAAAAATGTAAAAGCAATATTTTGTTTACGAGGAGGATATGGTGCATTTAGACTTCTTGACAAAATTGATTATCAATTAATTCGAAATAATCCAAAAATATTTGTTGGGTTCAGCGAAATTACAGCACTTCAGATGGCCTTTTTACAGAAAGCGAATCTCATCACTTTTGCAGGACCGATGGTGGTTCAAAACTTTTCTAAAGTTATCAGCAGATATTCTGAAGAGAATTTTTGGAGAATGATTTCTTCCAGCAGTACACCAGGCAAACTTAAACTTCCTAATTTGGATAAATTACCAAGTCTAAACCTGGGAATTGCTTCGGGCAGAATTGTTGGGGGAAACTTAGCGGTATTCGTCTCTTTATTAGGAACAAAATATTTACCGGACTTGAATAATAAAATTCTTTTTCTTGAAGATATAAGTGAACCACCTTATAAAATTGACAGGATGATAAACCAATTAAGATTGAACAAAGTTTTTAAGAAAATACAGGGAATTATTCTTGGTGGCTTTATAGATTGTAATGAACCAGATAAGAACAAAAAAACTTTAACTTTGGAAGAAATTTGGAGCGATTATTTTAGTAGCATAAATATTCCGGTGATTCATTCATTCCCTCATGGTCATATCAAAGATTTGGTCACTATGCCTATTGGATCAAAAATAAAATTAAACGCTACAAAAGGCCTTGTTGAGTTCGCTGAGAGCGGAGTCAGGTAATCGATCCTTTTGTAAAAGGATTATTAAGAAAAGTGAAGTAATTTTGTTTGAAATGTTCATCCGCCCAGAAAGCCTTTTGAAGATTCGAAAATATTCCGTAGACGGTCGAACCTGTGCCACTCATTAAAGCAAATAGCGCTCCCAGATGATATAGTTCCGCTTTTATTTTTTTTATCTCTGGAAATTCCTGGAAAACTATTTCCTCAAAATCATTTGTAACAAACTCTTTCAGATTATTTAAATCAGGTAAACCTCCCTGAAAAATATCTCGAAGATTCTTGATTGGTTTAGAAGGTTTGATTTTCTTGAAAGCCCAGGCAGTGTCAATATTAAATCGTGGATTTACAACCAAAATAGGGTATGGAATTTCCAGGTTGAGTGGATAAAGTTTTTCACCTCTTGATTCAGCGTAGAAAGTAACGGGATTCAAAAAGTAAGGAACATCAGAGCCAAGCTCTAATGCAAGCTTGGATAAATTAATATAATCAAGCCCAAGATTGAAAATTTTATTAACTGTCTTTAATGTTGTTGCTGCATTTGAGCTTCCGCCGCCTAATCCTCCACCAATTGGTATAACTTTTTTAACGAAAATATCCAGCATAATTTTTGTTTTTGATTGATCTTCGAGCATACTTATTGCATTAAGAATTAAATTATCCTTTAATTCATTTAATAAATTGGAATCGGTACTGAATGTTAGTCTTTTTGATTTAGTAAAAGTGATTTTATCTGATAGCAAAAGTGGAATGAAAATCGTTTGAAGATCATGATATCCATCATCTCTCTTTCTTATAACATTCAATCCCAAATTAATTTTGGCAGGGGAGTCAACTGTAATTTTGTCCATCCAGATACTCCCTTATTTTCTGTGTGTGTGAAGGGTTTGATCCGCAACAGGAACCGATAAAAGATGGATTGTAGGCCATCGTATTCTTTACTATCTCAAGATATTCATCTGGTTGTACTCCGCAACGAATGATTTTATCGGTTGGTCTTCCGCTTCCACAATTTAAATAGAATCCCCATCGGGCCGGTAGGTGAATACTCCCGAAAGTTTTGAAGAATAATTCTATTGAAATACAATTGAATCCAATTGCCATTGGATTATGTTCTATTAGGAAATCTAAAACTATCTTCAAACTTTCGCCTGATAACAGCTCACACTTATTATTGAAATAGAGACTAACTACATAAGGAATATCATTCTGGTCGCAATGGTTACAAATTATTTTTATTTCATCAAAATGACTTTGAGTTTCATTTAGAATAAAATCAACACCTGTATCTATAAGTAAATCAATATGATTCTTGTGATTCATCTCAAGTTTATAATGGCTTAGTATTCTTTCCACTTGATAACAATCTTCGGCTGGAGCATTGGAGCCAGCTATTAAAACTTTTTTACCTATAGCTGCTTGTCTTGCTAGTTCAACTGCTTTCTTGACATATCCCGAGGATTTTTTTATCCCAGCTATTGATAATGAAGAAGGATTTGTTCTGAAGGTATTTGTTGTGATGATATTTGCTCCCGCATCGATATATTCCAGGTGGGTTAGAACAATTACATCTGGATTAGTATGATTTATGTTTGTAGTCCAAAGAGTGTCATTAGTTGATAATCCTTTTTGCTGAAGGTAACTACCCATAGCACCATCTAGTAATAATGGTTTGGAACCGATCATGGCTGCTTCGAATGGATTGCTTTTAATTAGACTTGAATTCATAGACCCGATCTATTTTTTAAAATGTTTATCAACTTCACTTATGATTCTCTTAATGTTAATCATCTTGATACACTCAATATTAAAAGGGCATTGCTTTTTCCAGCAGGGTGAACAGAATAAATCCTTCTGAAATAATTTTATACCGCGATCGTATAATTCTATTTCAGTCCAGCAGCTTACACCAAACCAAACAATAACAAATTTTTTTAATGCGATTGCGATGTGCATTCCTAACGAATCTCCTGTAACTATTATATCTGGAATACATTCATAGCATATACCTCGTCTTAATCCTTCGATAGTAGGGGTATTGATTATCTTTCCCTTGAATCGAGAATATATCTCCTTATTTCGCAGAGTATCTTCAAGTCCTCCAAGCAGAACTACTTTGTATTTCTTTTTAATAAGCTGTTGGATCAAGAGGATATGCTGATCAACCGTCATCTTTTTATTTGGATATAGCTCGGAGCAACCAGTATTGAATCCAATAATTTTATCTTTCTTTTTTATGCCAGCTTTCTTTTTATACTTTTCAATGAATTGCTTTTCTTCTTCCGTAAATTCAAAAACATATTTATCTTTTTTGTAATCGAGTTCGAAAGTTTCAGCAAGATACTCTTGCCCGGTTTTCTGGTTTACTTTGAACTTTAAATGATCATCCATTCCCAATCTGAAATTATAATATGCTCCTTTATTGACTGGAATAATCTTCCCATCCGGGTCTAATCCGAATCCCAATTTATTCTTACTCTCCAAACTATTGAGTAAAGCACAAGATTGATGAGACTTATCAACGTTCATAACATAATCGAACTTTATTTGTTGAAGGATAAGAATAGAAGCCGCATCGAAAGAATAAATATGATCAATCAAAGGATTATTAAACAGGAGAGGAGCAGCATTTTTCAAAGTAACCCAATAAATGGTTGACTCAGAAAATTTTCTTTTTATTGCTGGCAATTGTGCTGTTGTCATTAGCACATCACCCATCGCATCAAGATTGATGATGAGAATTTTCGTTCCAACCGGAATATTATCTTTACACCCATCTTCCCAACAATTATGGTCTGGGAAACAAGGTTTGTATCCAGAAAATCTTTTACAAGATGGAATTTCATGAGGCATAGTTTAATCCATCAATCATTTATTTGTAATTTTGATATAGATCTGTTTGCTTATTCTATACAAAATTAAACATAATTATTCTCAATATAAGAAAATAAAATTTCCGATGAATTATAATATACTTCAGTTCAGCTTTGGTGAAGGCTATGCAGGAAGTGCAAAGATGGCAGTCTTAAGCTCAAGAGCATTGATTGATAGAGGGCATAAAGTAAAACTGTATGTTTCTAAAGATTCTTTGACAAAAAAGAGAGCTTTGGAAAAGGGAATTCCAATTGTCGAACTTGACAGTATAATGAAAATATCTATGCTCGTCAAAGATGTTATGGATAATTTTGAAGGAGGAAAACCGGATTTTGCTGTTGCCTATCATTCGCAGGATAGGAAAATTGTGATGAAAATTAAGGCAAAACTCAAAAGACAAATTATAAGTGTTGCATACAGACAAAATATTTCCTTGAGCACACTTTTTATTGGACCTTTACTTTATAACAGGTATTTTGATTATATGATTGCTTGCAGCCATGGAGTTGCTAAGAGTTTAATTAAGGAGGGGATAAGGAAGAATAAAGTCCACGTCATTCATAACACCACTGAGATACCCCAAAATTTTTCTACTATTTACGGCGATAATATTCGAGTTAAATTTGAAATAAAGGATAAAATCATACTCGGCATTTCAAGCTGGTTCCATAAAGAACGAAAGGGATTTGATGTTCTATTTGAATCATTTTCAAAGCTGGATGAGAGATTTGTCTTGCTTATTATAGGAATTCCTAAAGAAAATCAGAATGAAGTGTATGAATATGCTTCAACATTTGGTATTGATAATGAAAGAATAATTATGCCCGGTTTCATTGATCACATCTATGAATACTACAAAGCAATGGACATCTTTTTGCTGCCATCAAGATCGGAAGGATTTTCTTTAGCCTTACTCGAGGCTGCCGCAACAAGTTTACCAATTATCGCTTCCAGCATTCCTGGTAATGATGAGTTTATTGAGCATAGGAAAAATGGTTTGCTATTTAATCTTTCGAAGCCTGATGAACTTACGCAATGTATTTTGCAATTAGCCGATGATAACAAACTAGCAAATGATTATGGAAAATCTGCGAAGGAAAATTTCATCAAAGAATATACTCTGGAGAGGTATGCTGAAAAGCTAAACAAATTTTTCGATGATGCATATTCAGCTTTGCACAACACTAAATCTACTTGATGAAGTTCACCAGCTTTTCAATTTCAATCATAACCTTCCTAACTGGCAGTTCCAGCATACACTCGTGATTGTAAGGGCAAATAAGCTTAGTACATTTTATACAATGAAGCTCAGAATGAATTACGTACGAGGAATTTTCTGAGTAAGGTCGGTGTGCTTGTGGATCAGTAGGACCAAAGATGCCAAGAGTTGGTTTGCCGAGTGCCGCTGAAACGTGCATCGGACCTGAATCATTAGCAATTAGCAAATCACATTTTTCAATCAATGCAGACAACTCTCCGAATGTTGATTTTGGAGCCATTAGTCGAGTCGGGCTCAATCTTTCAGAAATTATTTTTGAATCTT
>Ga0154769_1209_pt1 | contig 9859 bp, 12 predicted proteins | sample Rifle2008BG16ft_FD_105777 | JGI IMG/M metagenome (GOLD analysis project Ga0154769, IMG submission 105777) | Ignavibacteria bacterium RBG_16_36_9 | reverse complement strand
AGTTGTTGCGATAGTTTGTCATGCTACTTGTGTTCTTCTTAAAGCTAAAACAAAAGATGGTAAACTTTTAATTGATGGTAAAACTTGGACAGGTTTTGCAAACAGCGAAGAACAATTCGCCGATAATTTTGTTGGTATGAAAATACAACCCTTCTGGATAGAAGAAGAGTCAAAGAAAATTCCTAATACAAACTTTATTGTCAATAGTATGTTTAAACCCTTTGCCGTAAGAGATGGAAGATTAATTACAGGACAGCAGCAATACTCTGGTGGCGCAGCAGCAAAGCTTGCTATAGAAGCGCTGGGTATTTAATTTTTGGTGTTCCAGACTTTAAGCCTGGGAAGGTTGAACATTATCAATAAATTATCAAAGGAGTTTTATGAAAATAGCAATCATCGGTGCAGGAAATGTTGGTGGAGCTTTAGCTCTTGGATGGGCGAAAGCCGGACATGAAATTATTATCGGGGCAAAAGATCCCAATAGTGCTAAAGTGAAAAAAGTTACGTCACAAAACAGTGGTATTAAAGTGACATCTGTAAAGGATGCCTCGAACGAAGCAGAAGTAATATTAATTGCTGCAACTTCATCTGCGGTTGAAGAAATTTCGAAGGAGCTGGGTGATGTAAAAAACAAAATTATTATAGACGCTATGAATTCAATTGCTGTGGAGTCTGCTGGTTATCAAAATTCATTTGAGGCTCTTAAATCATTAACGAATTGTGAAAATATTGTTAAGTGCTTTAACACTACCGGATTTGAAAATATGGCTAATCCGAAGTATGGAAATACTTCTCTGGATATGTTTATGGCTGGAGACAGTATAAAAGGAAAGCAAGTCGCATCACGACTTGCACGAGATGCTGGCTCTGCTGAGGGTTACGATTTTGGTGGTGATGATAAAGTAGCTTTACTTGAACAATTCACATTAGTCTGGATTAATCTTGCAATCTTTCAGAAGCAAGGAAGAAACATCGCTTTCAAGGTAATAAGGAAACAGTAAGAGTGTTTTTGTAATTGTATCTAATCCTATATTCGCGTACAATCTTCAATCCTGGAATTTTATTCTTCTTTGCACACCCAGCTCTGGAAAAATCCAGGGTTAATAACAGACCAATCAGAGATATGCGTTCTCTGAACAACGTAATGTTTGACGATCTTTATGAGAAATATTCTTCTTTCATACTTTAGTTTCATAAAACAAACCAACAACACCGTTACTGAAGGTTCTTGTACTAATCAGTTTCAAGCTGCGCATTTCGTTGATGTTGTTACACAATGGTTTCCCTTCGTGTAGAATAACGGGATGAACCATAAAATGATATTCATCAATCAACCCAAGATTAGTGAACTGTTGAACAATAGTTGCACTGCCCACAATTAACATATCTTTTCCATTTTGCTTTTTCAACTTTTTGATTTCTTCGGAATTGATTTCATTCATTATTATAGAATTTTTCCAGGTGATTTCCTTAAGTGTTTTGGAGAACACAATTTTTGTGGCAGTATTTATTTTATTAGCCATTTCTTTTTCGCCTTCAGGAGTTGATGGATTATCTCCGGCGGTGGGCCAGTAACCCTCGAAAATTTTATAAGTAACTCTTCCAAGAATAAGAGTGTCGGATTGGTTGTATAAATCATCTTCATACTTGCCAAGATCTTCGCTAAAAGCTGCCGTAACCCATTCCATCTGATCCTGCGGATCTGACATCAAGCCATCGAGTGTATAAAATTCTGTTGCGATTATTTTTCTCATATTGTTCACCTTTTATTTCATTTCCATTAGGTAGGAAGTGAGTTTATTTATCAAGCCATTTTTCATAACAAAAACATCACAGAACACCATATTGACAAACCCGTTGTCCGGCTTTTTAACACGGACTGTTCCTTCTGCAACTACTGTATTTTCTTCTTCCACCATTCGTGTCACAGCAATGGCTGGTCTTCCAACGAATGCCTCGTTTTCAATTGCTTTGTCAAATTCATCTTTTCCTGAAAGATGAAATACCCCGGGCAATATCCACTCGACATCCTCCGTCAGACAAGATAAGATTTGTTCGTGATCAGATTTATTAAAACCGTCCATATATTTTTCTACAATTTTTTTATTCTCAGACATTCATCTACTCTCGTCATTAACTTTGTAAAACAGATGTGTAACCTCAGAAGAATTTATAACTTCTTTAATCTCTATTGAAAATTTTTTCAAATCTATATTCTCAAATAGCCGGACACCCTTTCCCATCATAATAGGTGTGAGATGAATGCTAAACTCATCTATCAATCCTGCATTAAGATACTGCTGAATACAACTTGCACCCCCTGATATTCTTACATCTTTATTTCTGGCAGCTTTTTTTGCTTTCTCCAAAACAGCGTGAATATCTTCATTAACAAAATAAAATGTTGTGCCGCCTGGTCTTTCCCAGGGCTTTCGTTTCTGATTAGTTAATACATAAACCGGAGAATGGAAAGGAGCTTCTTCAGGCCAGTTCGCTTCTCCTTCAACAAACATTTTTTTACCCATAATGTTTGCACCAATACGATTGATAATACCGCTTAAAATATCGTTATCTTTTCCTGTTTCGCCAGCTTCGCCAAATTTTAACATCTCCTGGAATTTTTTTTGTTTGTAAATCCACTTGTGAATTTGTGTTCCACCATCACCAAGGGGATTTTTAGCTCCGCCATTTAATCCCGCAATAAATCCATCTAATGACATTCCTACACTAACGAAAACTTTGGACATTGTTATTATTTCTTTCTATTATATTGAAATTTACTTCTCAATTATCAAACTTGAACATTTTTCCATTTACCTCTGGTGAAAAGCCACAATGTAAATAATCCTACGGCAGTCTCGGCAATAAAGATCGCCCAGAAAACTCCTGAGTGACCCATATCAAGAGTCTTTGCCATAAAATATGATAGTGGAACTTCAATAATCCAGAAGAAAACAAAATTTATCTTGGTTGGAGTAACAGTATCTCCGGCACCATTGAAAGCCTGTGACGAAACCATCCACCACCCGTAAACAAAATAAGAATAAGAGACGATTCGAAGCCACATTGCACCAACAGAAATAACCTGCAGGTCATCTGTAAAGATTCCAACCAGTGATTCACTATCGATGAAATACACTAAAGCAACTCCAATCAAAAATATCATATTCCATAAACCTGTTATCCACACTGAACGTTCGGCACGATCAGGTTTTTTAGCTCCGAGATTTTGTCCGACGAGTGTAGCCACTGCATTCGACATTCCCCAGGCAGGCATCATTGTGAACATCATTATTCTCATCGCTATTGTTGTTCCGGCAACTACCTGACTTCCAAACTCGGCAAGAATTCGCATAATAAAAATCCAGGAAGTCATCGCAATAATCATTTGTCCGATTCCACCCAACGAAGTTTTGATTATAGCAGAAATGGTTTTCCAGTGCAAGTAAATCTGTAAGCGAAGTACACGAATATGCTTAACGCCTTTATAAAGAAACCAAAGTTGAGTAAGAACACCAATACCTCTTCCGATATTTGTAGCAATTGCAGCTCCTTCAATGCCGAGTTCAGGGAATGGTCCCAATCCGAAAATTAGTAAAGGATCAAGAACAATATTAAAAGCATTTGCAATCCAGAGAACACGCATTGCAATTGCAGCATCACCAGCTCCCCTGAATATCGCATTGATGATGAACAGAAGCATGATAACTACATTTCCTCCAAGCATCCATTGCATGTAACGATATCCGTATTCAAGAGCCCAACTATCAGCACCCATCAAAGCAAGTAAATCTTTTGAAAAGAAAATCCCTGCGAAGGCAAATGGAAGAGAAATTATTATTGCGAGAAAAATTGATTGCACAGCAGTTATACCGGCTTTTTCTTTTTCTTTTTCACCGATTCTTCTCGCAACAATAGCAGTAACCGCCATCGATAATCCCATTCCAATAGAATAAAGTAGGAATAAATAAGTCTCGGTCAATCCAACAGTTGCGACAGCAGAAGGACCGAGCTTTCCTACAAAAAATATATCAACTACAGCAAAGGTTGACTCCATTATTAATTCAAGTATCATCGGAACGGCAAGAAGAAAAATTGCTTTGCCAATTTTTATTTCTGTATAGTCCGCTTCACTTCCGCGGATTGCGTCCTTCAGTTCCTGCCAAAGAGAATTTTCCCTTGGTTCTTTTAACTTGTTATCTGCTTTTATTTCTAATTCGTTTTCACTCATTATTCATTCTTGATTAATAAAAAAGGCGTTCAAATGAACACCCCCGTGACATTGTAAATTCATTTTGCCTGTATGTCAATTTAAAAAATTATTTCCTCCTTTTAATTTTTTTCTGTTTTGCAGCTGCATTTTTTTTCACTCTATATTTAACAATCATTTTTATTACTGATAAAGGCATTGGTTTATCAAGCGGAAATTGAACTGCGCCTTTTGAAGACTTGTATGAGCTAAACACCTTCTTAAAAACTCTAATCGCTTCCGAACCAGGATAAAACCCAATATGACTTTTAAATGCAGCAAAATGAACCAAGTTTCAATTTAGTTTGAATCTGGGAATTTGATAACTTATTGCTTCATCTGCTTAAGGTGCAGCCTTTTTAATTGTTTGCCGGACTAACTCCAAAATTTTTTGAACATCCTTTGGAAAGGTTCTTATATATTCGTCTATTGATTGAAATTTGATTTTTCCAGAATTCACAAATGCCTCCTTTAAAATTCTCGTTCGTTATTTTTGATTGTGTTTAGTCTTACTTACATAGTTGCGGGCTGCAGCATACTCAGCCGATTACCTTCTGAATCTATGAAAGAAACATATAAACCAATTCCCGGAATCAGCATCGGTTCTCCGATAACAGTTCCGCCTGCCTCTTTAACTTTCTTCATTGATTCGTTAATATCTCCGACACCTACAACCAGTGTTATGCTTTGCAACGCAGAGTCTTCAGTTTTTTGAAAGAATCCGCCGTTGATTGTGCCTGCAGTTTTGGGACGACCATCCTTATCGGATTCTGTTGTAGATACAACAACGTAATTACCCATCTCAGGACCAAGAAACTGTGCTTTCCACCCAAAAGCTTTTGCATAAAATTCAGCCATTCGATTTTTATTCTCTGCCGGCATTTCAAAATGTACTACAGGATTCATTTTACTCATTATGTTACTCCTTGAATTAAAGTGTTAACTGTTATATGCTTTTTTCAAATCGTTTATTATTATTTTTTTCATCCGAAGCATTGCCATCATTACTCTTTGTGCTTTACTTGAATCTTTGTCACTTAGCATCTCGATTAAGATTTTGGGAACAATTTGCCACGAAACACCAAATTTATCTCTCAACCATGCACATTGACTTTCCTCTCCACCCACTGTTAGTTCGTTCCAATAATAATCAACTTCGTCCTGATCCTTGCAATCAACAACAAACGATACAGCTTCATTGAAAGAAAAAGGGTGATCCAAAGAACTGTCCATCGCCATAAACACATTACCATTCAAAGAATATTGAGCATGTTTTACGGTACCTTCCGGTTCAATTTCGCCGGCTTCATAGCGAAGTATTTCCACAATGTTTGAATCTTTAAACACAGAAGTATAAAAACGAACAGCCTCTTCTGTTCTGCCATGCTGCCTTCCGGTAAATAATAATGACGGAGTAATTGTTTGTCCTACTTCATTTTTATTTCCGAGATATAATTGCCAGGCAACTCCAAACCTATCCTGAAGCCATCCATATTTTTCACTCCATTCATACTTCTGAAGATCCATTAAAACAGAGCCACCACTGCTAAGTTGTTTCCAGAGTTTGTCAATTTCTGTTTCAGTATCGCAAGTCACAAAGAATGATATGGATGGATTTATTTTAAAGTGAGGTCCTCCGTTAAGTGCAGTAAACTTTTGTCCTTCTAACCGGAATGCCATCATCAATACTGATCCTGCAGGCCTTCCCGACGCCTTTGCAGCTTCTTCATTATAACGACTTACTTGTAGAATTTCCGAGTTGCTAAAAATGGAAGTGTAAAAGCTCAACGCCTCTTCAGCATTATCATCAAACCATAAACACGGAGTTATTTTATTCATAAGAACCTCCTTAAGAATATTATAAAAAATCAGACAAGTAAATTAACTTTTAGGCATTGCATTTACGTCAATATATAATACTTCCCATTGATGACCGTCAAGATCAGCAAAGCTGTGTGCGTACATCCATCCGTGATCATCAGGCTCTCTGTAAATTGTTCCTCCTGCACCAACAGCCTTACTTACCAATTCATTAACTTCCTGCCTTGAATTAACATCAATTGCTATTAAAACCTCTGTAGTTTTCGTTGCATCGCTAATTCCTTTTTTTGTAAAACCCTTGAAAAATTTCTCCTGCAGCAGCATTGAATAAATATTTTCTCCAATAATCATGCAAGCTGCATTATCATCTGTAAATTGAGGGTTGAATGTAAAACCAAGTTCGCTAAAAAACGCCATAGACTTTTTAAGATCTTTCACGGGGAGGTTTACGAATATCTGTTTTGCCATATTTTTAATACTCAGATTGTTGATATATAGATAATTAAAGAATATTTATATTCTTGATGGATGAGTTGGGTGTTAATCTATAACACAGAAATGGTTCACGACTAATATTTCGACTTTGACAATAATTTACAATTAGTTTAAGATCAAAACCAAGTATAAATTTTACTTCGTGGAATTTTTATAATAAATAGGTGATTCAAAGCACTAATCCTGCTTAATCTTGAATCGAATAAAAATACAATCTATCCTATATTCTGTAAGAACTTTTATCTATAAAAAAATATTAACAATGATAAAATAAAAGGATAAAATGAAAAAGATAATTCATAAAGCAGATTCAAGGGGATATTTTGATTATGGCTGGCTGAAGACTAATCATACATTCAGTTTTAGTAATTACTACGATCCGGAGCGTGTTAACTTTGGAATGTTAAGAGTTCTAAATGATGACTTCGTAGCACCTGGACAAGGTTTCGGAACTCATCCTCATAATGATATGGAAATTGTTACTATTCCACTTGATGGAGCATTGGCACATAAGGATAGCACGGGAAGCGAAGGAGTAATCTATCCTGATGAAGTTCAAATTATGTCTGCAGGTACGGGTATTCGTCACTCTGAGTATAACCATCTTCAAAATGGTGAATCGAATTTTCTGCAGCTGTGGATTTTCCCTGATAAAAAAGGACACAAGCCAAGGTATAACCAGAAATCTTTCAATACTGAAGAAAGAAAAAACAAATTTCAGTTTATTGTTTCACCCGAGAAAAATGATGACAAATTGTGGCTCAATCAGGATGCTCATCTTTCACTTACTGATTTAGAAAAAAATAAATCGCTTATTTATAATATTCATACCAAAGGAAACGGAGTTTATTTGTTTTTAATCGAAGGCGGAATTTCTATTGGCGAAGAAACATTATCCAAACGAGATGGAATTGGGCTTTGGGAAACTGATAAATTTTCAATATCTGCGAATGAAGATTCAAAAATATTACTAATTGAAGTTCCGATGGGTGAATAATAATTTAAATATATCTAATGGTAAAAGAAATGTTACCGAAAACAATCTATGCAGAAGATTTTCACACTGCTGAAATCTTAGCACTACAATCCGAATGTTTTTGAAATGTCGGTCCATAGAAATTAGTTCATTAAACTGCGACATTCAATCAAATTTAAATTCCAATCATTGCAGTTAAAGTAAATTGCCATGCATTAATTGCACGTGCGTTTTCAATTATATAGATATCATCGTCTGTACCATATAACGGATCTTTTTCATCATTCAGTGAAGTATACGCATCAAGTCTCTTTGGATTAGTTGTTGTTCCGGTGTACTGCTGACCGAATATATTGTAAAGATTATAGTGAACTCCAAAATCAAGCGTAACAACCGGGAGAATATCAAGTAAAATTCCACCGCCTGCACCAACTCCAAATCTTGTCGCACTTTCTAAATCATTTTCACCACTTGGCACCTGTGATACTCCCTGAAACTTTACCGTTCCGCTGAAAGTGTTTACCGATACAAATCCATCGAAATAAAATCCAACCGGAGATAGTGGAGGCGAAATATTAAACTCGGGTCCGGCCTTAATTGAAAAGATGCTGTGTGAATTTTCAACCTGTCCCTGACCAGGTTCACTCTCTCCATCTCCGCTGATTGTTGAATATTCAATAATACCGAATATATTAAATCCTAATAAACCAACTCTGGCCTTAGCATGATAATTGAAACCACTGCTCATTCCGTATTTTGTTCCGTTATAAAAATCAACAGTAGAGCCGGAATAATCACCTGTGGGTGAAATATAACCCAGACCACCCCCTATCTGTAATGATACTTGTGAATAAAGATTTGAAGAAAATAGAAGTATTACTAATGTAAAAAATGTAACAGCTTTTTTCATTTTTCTCTCCTTATTAAATATGGTTTGTTAATTCAAATATTCTGCCAACAGCAAATAATTGATTTAATGTCTATGTTTAAAATAGTTAAAGAAAAGGGAATATTTTACTTGGTAATTTTTGCGGGGATAATTTCCTCGGTAAAAATGCAGGGGGCTAAAAGGCTTTTTGACAAAATCAATATTTTGGGGTTAAAATTATTTTAAATTTCTTTATCCATTATCTCAAATAGTACTTATGAACAAAACAATTCAATTCTTGTTTTTCCTTATTCTACTTTTAATTATTTTTTCAACAGATAGTTTCAGTCAAATTACTAATACTGCTGAAAAAGGAATCAGAACAATCTGCCTCATCCGTCATGGCCAGTATGATCAAACAGATACAAGTGATGCAGAGGTTGGTAAGGAACTAACTCCTCTTGGAATTGCGCAGGCAAGATTACTATCTGCACGATTAAAAGGAATGCCTGTGGAGTTCAATTCATTAATAAGCAGTACGATGACACGCGCAAGAGAAACAGCAATCGTAATAAACGAAGATTTTCCTGAATTGAAACTACAGCAATCAATTCTCATTCGCGAATGCACCCCCCCAACCTGGCGAAAAGATATTATGGAAAAAACCGACTCGCTTGAACTGATTGAATGTATTGATAATCTTGAAAGAGCTTTTAAAGAAATTTTTATCCCATCTCCCAATAGGAACGACCAGAATGATATTATCGTTTGTCACGGAAATGTTATCCGGTATTTTGTTACAAAAGTTTTAAAAGCAGATCCATTGTCGTGGCCTCAGATGAGTATTGGAAACTGCAGTTTGACAATCATAAGAGTATTGCCGGATTGTTCTATGAAACTCGCTGCTTTCAACGATATGGGACATATCCCGCCAAACTTGCAAACCGAAACCGGCGGAAATAATATTCCCAAAGATTTAGTAATTCCTGAAAGAAAATAATTTACTGCACTTATGAAGACAGCAATTGTAATCGGTGCAACAGGACTAATCGGAAAGCATCTAACAAAATTTCTATTAGATGATCCGGCTTATTCATCTGTTAAAGTTTTCGTACGAAGAACGCTCAACATTTCAAACCCAAAGCTCGAAGAACACGTTGTTGACTTTGATGAGATATCTATTTGGAAAGATAAAATAACCGGAGACGAACTTTACTCCGCAATGGGCACAACAATTAAAAAAGCCGGAAGCAAAGAGGCTCAGTATAAAATTGATGTTACATACCAGTACGAATTTGCAAAAGCTGCGGTGGAAAATGGAGTAAGGGATTATTTTCTAGTATCCTCCTCCGGTGCAAATGCTAAATCAAAACTTTTTTATATGAGAATTAAAGGAGAGCTTGAAGAGAAAGTTAAACTCCTCCCTTTCAATAAAATCAGAATATTCAGA
>Ga0154769_1153_pt1 | contig 9872 bp, 10 predicted proteins | sample Rifle2008BG16ft_FD_105777 | JGI IMG/M metagenome (GOLD analysis project Ga0154769, IMG submission 105777) | Ignavibacteria bacterium RBG_16_36_9 | reverse complement strand
TCAGGTGAAAGAATGTTTGCGGTGTACGGTATTTCACCAAAGTGATTCGTTCCAAGTTCTGCCACCAGGATCTGATGCTTTTCGTTTGTATTTAAAATTGTTAACGGCACGCCAATGTGATTATTATTATTAGCTTCGGTTTTGTTCACTTTATATTTTTCAGACAGCATTTGTGCAAGCATATCCTTTACAGTTGTTTTACCTGAGCTTCCAGTGATTCCAATTATTCTTGCTTGTAATTTTTTTCTCCAAAACTTTGCAATATCGCCTAACGCCCGCATAGTGTCTTCAACAGTTATTATCGGAACTTTAACATCATCAAACTGATTTAAATATCTTTTACTAATGACTACTGCTGCTGCTCCATTCTTTATTGCATCTTTAACAAAATTATGTCCATTAAATCGATTTCCTTTTAATGCTATGAACAAAGTGTTCGGTCTATTTTTTCTTGAGTCAACTGATACATAGTCCATCGTTCTTAATTTATCAGGTTCATAGATTACGGAACCGGGAACATTAAAAATATCTTCTATGTTCAGATGAACTTTTTTCAAATTCCAAGAACTTTTTTTGCAACCTCTTTATCAGAGAAATGATGCCTGACGCCACCAATTTCCTGATAATCTTCATGGCCTTTTCCAGCTATAAGAATAACAGAATATTTTCCGCTCTTCTTAATTGCTTCTTCAATTGCAGCTTCTCTATCTTCAATTATCTGGTAATTATCTTTCGTTATACCCGATCTTATTTCTTCAATTATTGTTGAAGGATTTTCATTCCTTGGATTGTCAGAGGTTACAATCACTTTATCACTTAACTCGGTAGCAATCTTTCCCATCAACGGACGTTTAAGCTTATCTCTGTTTCCTCCGCATCCAAATACAGTGTACACAGGATTTTTATTTTCTGTGATGTTTCTAATTACCATCAAAGTTTTTTCAAGACTATCTGGAGTATGTGAATAATCAATTACTACTTTTCTTGTTCCATTCGATAAAATTTCAAATCTGCCGGGGACCTGAGGTGTAGTAGAAATTCCTTCAGCGATTACCTCATCTTTTAATCCCGATAATTTGGCAGTCGCAAAAGCTCCTGCAGCATTGTACGCATTGAAATCTCCAACTAAAGAAGTTCTTAGCGAATAATCTTTGTTTTCATAGTTAACGGTGAAAGATGTGCCGGATAGATCGCATTTAATGTCAGAAATTCTGAACTGTGAATCGTTCTTTGTTCCGAATGAATATTTCAAGCCGCGACAATCTTTAATTACATCAACACTATGCAGCTCATCACTATTATATATTGCAGAGGATGAAAGGGGCAACTCGTCAAATAATATTTTTTTTGCTTTAACATAATTTTCGAAGTCACGATGAAAATCGAGATGTTCGGGTGTTATATTCGTAAAGACTGCAAAAGAAAAGTGTAAGCCGTGAACTCTCTTCAATGCAAGTGAATGAGATGAAACTTCCATAACCGCATAATCACATCCGGCAATTTGCATCTGGTTTAACATTCTATTCAGGTCATTCGATTCAGGCGTTGTAAGCTTGGCATCAATTTTTTCATTACCGATATAATTTGAAATCGTTCCCATTAATCCAACTTTATAGCCCGATGTCTCGTAAATATTTTTCAAAAAGTAGGACGTGGTTGTTTTTCCATTTGTGCCCGTAATGCCGATTAGTCTTAGTTTTTTTGAAGGCTCATCAAAGAAAGCATTTGATAGTTCAGCGAGAGCTTGACGGCTGTCATTTACAACAATCTTAACAGCCTTGAAATGACTTACAAGTGATTCAGGTATTGCTTCACTATTTTCTACAACAACTGCCACTGCTTTTTTATTAAGTGCATCCTGAATGTACAGATGACCATCAGTATTGAATCCCTTTATTGAAACAAAGATGGAACCGTTAACAACTTTACGCGAGTCATATTCAACACCGGATACTTCAAGTGCAGAAGGATTCCCTACAACCTGAACTGTTTTAATTTTATTTAACAATTCACTTAGCAGCATTAATAAATCCTCGTTCCGGTTGTACCTATCTGCGAACAAGTTAGCAAGCAGGTTTTTCTTTTACTAAATACTTGACCCGCAGGAATACTCTGCTCCGTAATTACTCCTGAACCTGAGATGCACCACTTAATTCCTAAATCATTCAAAATCACTAAAGCTTCTTTGATAGTCTTCCCTCTAAGATCCGGCATTATGTTTCGGTTGTTATCAGTAATAAAAACATTCCCGCTTTCACTTAAATTGTCATCCGACTGAAAGTCATATTGAACAAAATCATTATTAGTCCCCTGATTTTTATTATCAGCAATTTTTATATCAGTGTTTGGCTTTGGACGATCATAATTTCCCCTTTCAAGTTCATAAATTCTTGCAAGAATATTCTTAAACACCGGCGCTGAAACCAGACCACCGTAATACTGACCCTTAGGTTTATGAATTAATACATAGCAAACCATTGAAGGATTATTAGCAGGATAAAATCCAATAAATGATGAGTAGTAATTACTGTTGGAATACTTACCTTCTACAATAACTTTTGACGTGCCGGTTTTCCCGCCAATAGCAAGTGATTCAATTTTCGCCTCCTTACCTGTTCCTTTTTCAACGGCTCCTAATAGTAAATTGCGCATTCTTTCTGAGGTCTTTTCAGATATGACTCTTCGCACAACCACTGGAGAATACTCCTTAATAATATTCCCATTTTTATCAACCTGTCTCTTGATTATTTGAGGATGATAGAGGATACCGCCATTAACAATCGCACAAAAAGCATTTGTAATCTGAAGTGGAGTAACAGAAATATTATAGCCGAAAGACATATAAGTCTTTGTCAATTTGGACCATTTATCAAGGTCTACAAGTTTCCCGGTTACTTCGCCGGGTAATGAGATTGAAGTGAACGTTCCAAATCCAAAGCTTCTTATATATTGATAATATTTTTCATCGCTCATCCGCTGAACGAGTTTTGCAATACCTATGTTACTTGACTCTTCAATAATTTCTCTAACAGTCAGCGATTCAAATTTATGAGCATCTCTGATGTAATTATTTCTGAATTTATAAACCCCGTTCTCGACATTGATACGTTCAGCTTCGTTACAGGCTTTCTCCTCAATAAGTGCCGCGAGAGTAATTACTTTAAAAGTGGAACCTGGTTCATACGAATCTGTTATAGTACGGTTTTTTCTTTCAAAGTCATCATACTGCCAGAATTTATTAGGGTCATAATCACCGATGTTTGCCATTGCAAGAATTTCACCGGTGTTAGGATTCATAATAATGCAGGAAGCAGATTCACCAGAATTCAACTTCAGACTTTGCTTAAGCTCTTCTTCAACTATTGCCTGATATCTTTTATCAATAGTAAGATAAATATCATCACCGGGTATTGAAGGTCTGGTTTGTTTCTCCGAAATTGAAATAATCTCTCCCATAGCATTTCGTTCAACCATTCTGAAACCATCTTTGCCTCTCAATACATCATCAAAACTTTTTGAAATACCGTTTACACCTTTATAATCATCATCAACATATCCTAGAATATGTGAAGCAAGAGAGCCATATTGGAACACGCTTACAGGATCTTCAACATAGAAGAAGGCAGGATTTTTATATTCGAAAAAATCTAATGATTTTTCAAAAGAGACTTTTTTCTCAAGGCAAATAGTCTTTCCTTTTACTTTAAGAAAGTTTAAGTAATGACGTTTACTTTTCCCCATTACTCTGGAAAAAACTTTTGCCAGCTTATCCTTTTCAACGGAAGGAAGCATACGAAGATCAACATAAAATGAGTAGTCATTCCGATTATAAACAAGCAGAACATCATTTCTATCATAAATAAATCCTCTGTCAGCCTTAACGGTTTGAGTATTCGTCTGTTGTCGTTTTGCAAAGTAACTAAGTTCATCGCTTCTAACTACCTGGAGATTAACCAGCCTGAACACAAGTGCGCTAAAAATGAGCATAACTATAATCAGTATAAGTAGCACTCGTGAATTATTCATTAACGTTCCGTACGCTTTCAGTTAGTTTGGCAATATCTTCAGTGGATAATGTTATTTTCCTGTTAGGATCGGAACTGGCATCCACCAAACCAAGTTCATTCATAGCATAATTTTTTATTGCATCCTGGGCTGTAAGCATTTGATAATTAGCCTTCAATCCAACCGATTGAGTTTTTTCAGTTTTTATACGATTCTCTAATTGAGCAAGCTCTCTCTGCAATTCTTCATATTTCAAACGCAATCCCTGCGAAATAAGAATAATGATAGTTATCAAAACCAGCAAAGATGTAATTACAATTATTAAAGGTTTAGAGCTTTTTTTCATACTCTTTCTGCGACTCTTAATTTTGCGCTACGAGCTCTTTTATTATTCGTTATTTCTAAATCCGATGGAGTTATCGGCTTCTTTGAGATAATATTTAAACGCTTCACTTTGCCACATGTGCAAATCGGTGAATCGGGAGAACATACACAACTGAGACTTTCATATTTAAAAAAATCTTTTACTATTCTATCTTCCAAAGAATGGTAACTGATAACAACCAATCTGCCTCCCTTTCCTAATACAGGCACAGAATTTTGAAGAAAGATTTTTAATGCACCAAGCTCATCATTTACATAAATCCTCAATGCCTGAAAAATGCGTGACAATGTCTTAGTTAAATATTTTGGATTTGTTACTGATGAAATTATTTTTTTTAGTTCATCAGTTGTTTCGATTCTCTTTACTTTCCTGGCTTCGGAAATCTGACGTGCGATCTTTCTTGAATTTTTCTCTTCCCCATATTCGAATATTACATTTGCTATTTTCTCTTCGGATTCATAATTAATAAGATCCGCAGCAGTTTTTCGCAAGCTTTTATCTAATCGGAGGTCCAGCATTGAGTTGATGCTGTAAGAAAAACCTGCTGCGGCATTATCCAGTTGAAAAGAAGAAACTCCAAGATCTGCCAAAATTCCATCAAAGAACTCCAACGATTCAATCTTAGCAATTACATCGATTAGCGAAAAATTAAAGTTGTACAGTTTAATTCTATCCTCGCCTTTAAACCTTCCCTTACAATAATTGAAAGCATTCAGATCAACATCAGTAGAAACAACATTTCCCTTTTTACTTAACCTGTTAATTATCTCTTCAGTATGCCCGCCGAATCCCAAAGTCCCCTCGAAATAAACTCCATCTTTTTTTGTAACTAAATAATCAACGCTCTCTTTAAGTAAAACAGGTATATGAGCCTGAGCCATCAATCAGTCATAACTTTTGCAGCAATCTCCTCATAAGTCATCGGCGACTGCTTTAAGTAATCGTCATAAATTTTCGGATTCCAAACTTCGATCTTTCTTAGAGCACCAATTATCAGAACTGCCTTGTCAATTTTAGCATAGTCAATGAGCATTTGTGGAACGAGTATTCTTGACTGTAAGTCCATTACATCTTCGTGTGCATATTGAACAAACATTCTGATAAATCTCAAATCATCAGGTTGGAATTGATTCAGCTTTAAAAGTTTATCTTCAATTTTTTGCCATTCGTCGAGAGGGTACAAATCAATACAGCTCGATAACCCTTTGGTCATCACAATTGTATCATTTGCATCAGGCGAAATGTGCTTGCGTAACTTTGCCGGAATGCTTATTCTGCTTTTAGAATCTATAGAGTATGTAAACTGACCTTTGAACAAATTTTTTCCATAATTTGGGATTTTTCACCACTTTTCCCCACTACACACCGAAAATAATGGAAAATTTTACTGAAAGTCAAGAAGTATTTTAAAAAAATCCCTTTTGGGGAGATTTATTTTTTAACGGCTAGGATTAGTATTAGGCCGTAGCTGAAGATGTAAGGTTGATTTTTATGGTTCGAAACAATAACAGGAACCCTATCATACCATCCTATTGGGAGGACCGGAGAAATGCTCATCACAATTAAGCACATATCTAGTGTAAATCATTTGTTAAAATTAATTCTGAGCCAACTGCCGGAATCGAACCGGCGACCTGCTCATTACGAATGAGCTGCTCTACCAGCTGAGCTAAGTTGGCAATTGAAGTGTGAATTCACATACGTTTGATTGAATGAGTGAGTGAATGGTTGAATGAATTGGAATCAACAGTTCATCATTCATCCATACAACCATTCTGTCATTCAGTTTAAAACTATCTCAATTTCTTTTTATGTCTGTTTTTTCTCAGTCTCTTTTTTCTTTTATGAGTTGACATTTTATGACGTTTTCTTTTTCTTCCACAAGGCATTTGTTTTCCTATTAGTTACTTAATTAATGTGAGTTTAATAATTCCTGTGCTCTTTTTCCTGCATCCGAGTTTGGATCTAAGTCTGCAGTTTTTCTAAACCATTCTTTTGAAGCCTCAATATTACCTGCTGTGAGATTTACAATCCCAAGATTTAGATGAGCAATTTGGTGCTTCGGTTGATACTTAAGTGCAGATTCCATTTCACTTATCGCAGTTGTATTATCACCCAAATTATAAAAGCAGATTGCCATATCCACACGAGCATCTGCATTCTCCGGATTCTTAGCTAAATATTTTTTATAGTTAGTAATTGCTTTCTCATACAGTTTTGAATCCTGAAGTAAATGTGCTAAATGCAAAGTAGATTCCAAATCATCAGGATTAGAAGTTACTGCATTCTCAAGCTTTGTGATTTCTTCCATATTGGCAAGGTTGACTCCCGAACTTGAAGATTGATCATTAACCTGTGTAACGTTCTTCTTAACTTCTGAATCAAAAACTCCTGAGATTATAAGTGCAAAAACGAAAATCACCACAATTGCTGATGAGATCATCAATATCTTTTTATTATCAAGTACCTTTTCTTCATTTACTATTTTTTTATTATCAGAAGTTTTCTTTCTATCGAATATTTTTTGATTATTTCTTTTTGATGCTTGTTTAGCTGTAGCAGTCTTTCTATTTTTATTTCCCTTTAGAGTAATTCCACAACTGAAGCACTCTGAATTTTCAGGTGGATTTTTTTCCCCGCAGTTTTTACAAATTATGAACTCTTCAGAATTATTTGTCATTCTACCTTGAGGATTTACTCCGAAAACAATTTGACTTCCGCAGTTCGGACAAAACTTAAATTCACCTTCTATCTTAAATCCACATTCAGCACAATATTTCACTTTTTATCTATCTCCGATTTTTTTCTATCATTCCTGTATTTACAAGCTCTTTAAAGTCCTTAGAGAACTTAAAAGTAGGAACATAATGTTCCGGGACAAAAACGGACTCACCAGTTTTTGGATTCCTTGCCTGACGTGCATTTTTCTTTTTTACTCTGTAGCTTCCAAAGCCTCTGATTTCGATGCCCTTACCTTCTTTAAGCGCTTCAATAACAGTTTTCAGAAATCCTTCAACAATAGCTTCAGTTTCCAGTTTTGTTAGCCCGGTTCCGGCTGCAACCTTATCCACAATGTCAGCCTTCGTCATTCATTTCACCTTTAAGTTTTTTGATAATTGAATATTTTCTTAAAATCAGGCTGTTAAGGTAATCAAGTTTTCCTGTAAAATCAATAAAAATAGTTAGTTACGGAAATTTAATGACATGGTCAAATAAGGCTAGTTCTGTTAAAAGTCAATCATTTTCAAAATGATCAAGTTTTACTAAATTTTAAATAAAATGTAATTAATTATGGAAACTACTCTTTACATAAAGAATATGGTCTGCCATCGATGCATAAAAGTTGTAAAAGATGAACTGACCAGACTAGGTTATGAAGTATCTAAAATAGCTCTGGGGGAAGCAATTATTAAATCATCTGAAAAATCAACTGATTTAAGCGAAATAAGGAAAGTACTAGTTGATAATGGTTTTGATTTGGTTGATGACAAAAATTCAAAACTGATTGAAAAAATTAAAGTACTGATTATTGAAAAAATACATCATCAAAATAACAATCTTGAAAAATTTAGTTTCTCCAAATATTTATCAAACGAATTGGGTGTGAATTACAGCCACCTCAGTTCGATCTTTTCATCCTGTGAAGGCATTACAATTGAAAAATTTATCATAAAACAAAAAATTGAAAAAGTAAAAGAACTATTGACTTACGATGAATTAACTTTAAGTGAAATTTCTTTTATGTTTGGATACAGCAGTGTGCAGCATCTTTCTAATCAATTCAAACAAATTACAGGACTTAATCCATCTTATTTTAAAAAGCTTAAAGAACATAGAAGAAAACCTCTTGATAAGATAAATGAACCATAAATAATCTGTAACATTTAAACTGTATTTTGTAACGCAAATCTCTCCTTTTCACCCTAGTTTACCACCGTAAATTATTTCTAATAATATCTCTAGGAATTCTAATGCATATAACATTAAAGATAGACGGAATGAGCTGCAATCATTGCGTTATGGCAGTTGAAAAAAATCTCTCACAAATCAAACTAATTAAATTTAAAGTTACGATTGGTTCAGCAAAAGTTGAGTTTGATGAAAAAGAAATTTCAGAAGAAGTAATAATTAAAGCAATTGAAGAAGCCGGATATCAAGTTGTAAAATGAGGGGGGATGTTTATTTAAGATGAGCGAGACCATATCTCCAAAAATCAAACCTCAAAAAATCAGCGCACCAGTAAGCGGAATGACCTGTGCAAGCTGTGTCGCGAAAGTTGAAAAATCAATCAGCAAAATTGAAGGTTTAAAAAATGTTTCAGTAAATCTCGCAACTGAAAAAGCAACTTTTGAAATTGATAGCAACGTTGCATCTTTAACTCAAGTTGAAAAAGCGATTGAAGATGCCGGCTATAAAATTGACTTTTCATCTCTCAATAAAAAAATTGCAACCAGCACAACCCAATCTGATGTAAAATCTGACTTCGATAAAGAATTAAAAAAGGATTTTCTTCTTGCAATTTCCCTAACCGTTCCAATCTTCATACTTAGTATGGGAATGATGTGGGAGGGGTTTCATAATCTTATACCGTTCTCCCCCGACGTGATTAATAAAATCCTTCTGCTATTAACAACTCCAGTTGTGTTTATTTCAGGTAAGAGATTTTATAAAATATTCTGGAAAAACCTTCTTCATCTAACAGCTGATATGAACTCGCTGGTTGCAATAGGCACAGGTTCTGCTTTTATATTCAGCACACTATTAACATTATTCCCTGAATTATTTTCTGATAGCTCAACGGTTTTTCACGTTTACTTCGAAACAACTGCAGTTATCATAACATTAATTCTAATAGGAAGGTGGCTGGAGAGCAGAGCAAAATCAAAAACCGGTATGGCTATCCAAAAACTTATCGAGTTAAAACCTCAAACTGTGATCGTTAATAGAGATAATGTGGAAATAGAAATTTCTATCGATGACTTGTCAATTGGTGATATAGTAATTATAAAACCCGGCGGAAAAATTCCATCAGATGGAAAAGTTATCAGTGGTAACTCAACAGTAGATGAATCAATGATTACCGGTGAATCAATGCCGATTGAAAAAAATCTTGGTTCAAAGGTAATTGGTGGGACGATTAATAAAACAGGAAGCTTCGAATTTGAAGTTACCGCTATCGGTGATAATTCGATTCTCGGTCAGATTATTAAAATGGTTGAGGAAGCACAGGGCTCGAAAGCTCCCATTCAAAAACTGGCAGATAAAATTGCTGCCATCTTTGTTCCCGTAATTATTGCGATCGCAATTATAACATTTGTTAGCTGGCTATTCTTAAGTGATGCGGGATTCAGTGCGGCATTAATAAATTTTGTTGCAGTATTAATTATCGCATGTCCTTGCGCACTCGGGTTAGCTACACCTACCGCAATAATTGTTGGAACCGGTAGAGGTGCTCAAAAAGGTATATTGATAAAGAATGCCG
>Ga0154769_1042_pt3 | contig 10052 bp, 5 predicted proteins | sample Rifle2008BG16ft_FD_105777 | JGI IMG/M metagenome (GOLD analysis project Ga0154769, IMG submission 105777) | Ignavibacteria bacterium RBG_16_36_9 | reverse complement strand
CTTCATCAACTAATACTGCCACTTCATTACCCAAGACATCGTAAACTTTTAATTTTACGGAAACAGTCACTTCGACTCCGCTCATGGTGATAGATGGGATCGTAAATTTTATTTTGGTGCTTGGATTAAAAGGGTTGGGATAGTTCTGTGATAGTTCATAGATCATTGGACCTGTATTTATTTCTATTACATCTGAGTATTGGAATGAACCATCGTAATCAATTGCTTTCAGCCGGTATTTTACATTAGTCAACATGTGATGAGTTGCATCTGTAAAGCTATATTCTGCTAAAGAACTAGGATCACCATAACTTTCAACAAATCCAATCTTCTCCCACGTATCTAATTTGAGATAAGACTTTTCAATTTCAAAACCGTAATTATTCAAAGACGAAGCGGTTTTCCACTCAAGTAACACATTTTCATTTGAAAGAAGTTTTGCGGTGAACGAAACTAATTCCACAGGCAGTGAACCAAAAAGGTCCTCAAATACTCCGGTTTGCCATAAGTTTGTATTGTCCGCATCATAGATACCCCAGAAGGGACTTGTTTTAAGCCATGATAGATGTGCTGTACCATTCGGGTCAAGTATGTCGAAATGAATTGTAACAACATCGGTCCATCCAGGACTTCCTGTTACAACAGTTCCGTTATTACTATTATTGAAAGGCAGATCGATATTTACCCAAATTTTGTCCTTCATAGGTCTGGTAATTGTAGCAGATGAGTAATTACCACCACAAAAATTATGATAAGTATAATCTACATTCTTAACCGGATTCTGGGTAATGCAGATAGATGTTGTGTCAAAACTAAAAACGATGGTTGCACCGCCAAGATCATCGGTGCCTGAATTCGTATTTATTTGAAGTAGAACGGAAAGTTTAGAACTAGTCATATTCACAACAGTAAATCGACCGTTGACAGTTGTTGATGAAATAGAAGAAGCAAAACCGAATAATATTATCACCACAATAAAATTGAATAGCTTCATATTTCTCTCCATTATTTTTATAGAGATTTTAAAGAGCTTGCATCATTTTCCGGGATTACCCGAACTCTTTATTAAACTTGTTATGGTGTATCCCGATAAATCGGGAGTAGCCGAATTTATTCTAGCCTATCCTTAGGAATTTATTGTGACAAGTAAATCGGGGTAGTTGATTAAATCATTCCAATTTGTAATGGCATTAGCAGATTTTCTCCTACCATTTCAACTATTAGCAATTCCATGTCGTTGTAAACTTCCAATTTGAATACCATTGTTGTGCTGAACGAATTTGGATTAAAAATCAAATATTAGTTGATTACGGAATGACGGAACGTCATAACTGGCCGTCAGAAAAAATTGAAGTGCAACCTTAGTTTTAATTATCGTTTGATAATTATTATCATTTATTTTAGCATTAAATGAGTGGGAAAGAATTAGTAGCATCTCAAAATCAGAATGGAATGATTTTATATAAATAATCCGATTAAAAGAAATCGCTCTTAATCCATCTTTGAAAAGGAGAATGAATATCTAATAGGAATGATTTATCCTGAAAGCAGGACGATTTCTACACCTCACTTCGGGAGAGTTGTATAATAATTAAAGTCTATCTGGTAGTCGCAACTTTCAACCTTGGAAAATAGATAAAGTGAAGGACAGATTACTTTGCACTTTAGTTTCGCAGACTTAAATTTTCTGATGGCAATTTATCACACAGATTAGATAAGAGAAAGGAAAAGGATAAGTTCGACCATTTAATAAAGCAGATATATACTCACCTGTTTATCTATTCAAGTTAACTTGTAATTGCTGGAAAGCAGACAGGATTCAAATATAACTTACGTTAACTAATCTTCTTACTTTAACAAGACCATTTTCTTGGTTTCTATAAAACCAGCGCTTTCAATCCTATAGATGTAAATTCCTGAAGCTAAGCTTGTTGCCCCATTGTTAATTGAAAATTCAACCTCATAAATTCCTGGTGCCTTTTCTTCATCAACTAACGTTGCTACTTCGGTACCGAGGATGTCATAGACTTTCAGTTGTACAGCGACAGCATTATGTGTCCCAACGGATGGGATTGCAAATTTTATTTTAGTGCTGGGATTAAACGGATTTGGATAATTCTGTGAGAGTCCATAGTCCAATGGTAAATTTGATATAGGTTCTACAGAAGTTGGGAAATCTTCAAACACACCATTTTCCCATATCGTTGAATTATCTGCATTATATATTCCCCAGAACGGGCTTGATGTAAGCCAATTTAAATCCTGAGTTTCACTCAAATCAACAGTATTAAAGTGAATGGTCACAATATCTGTCCATTCGGGATTTGCTGCTACAGTTGTTCCATTGTTGCTATTCATGAACGGCAGATCTATATTGACCCAGATTGTGTTTATCATCGGTCTTGTTATAGTTGCCGCTGAATAATTTCCACCGCTGAAATTGTGGAAGGTATAATCAACATCCTGAATTGGATTTTCATTTATGGAGATAGCTGAAGTGTTAAAGTCGAAAACAATAGTAGCACCACCAAGTTCAGCATTACCTGAATTAGTGTTTATTTGAAGAAGCACTAAAGTCTTTGATACATCAGCGCTGACAATTAAAAATCTGCCATTAATAGTTGCTGGTTCTGCGGAACAAGCGTACCACAATAATAAGACTCCCAAAAGGGAACTAAAAAGCTTCATAATTCTCTCCATAACATAAAAGAGTTTGCATCATATTCCGGGTTTAACCGAACTCTTGTTAATGATATTTCGGCTTGTTGTTGAATGGGCCGAACTTAATATAGCATAGCTTGAATCCTACCAGTAATTATGACTCCCTATTTTATTATTTGATAAAGATTTTAATTTCTATATGAATTATTACTCACAAACCTCTAATTATGGTACCTGAGATGTTTTTCCGTTATTGATATTCCATAGCTGATTAACATCGTGAACAGTAACCCCGCTGTTCATATTAAAATCACCTTCCAGGTATCCCATATTACCATTTTGAACGAGCCACACATTATCCCTATCGAAAGTATTAACAACGCCATCTGCATTACCATCCGATGCGTACATACCATACTTACCCGACACTAATTCAACCATCGGGTTTTGTCCATAAGCTTTGTTCATTGCAGTAGTAAAATCATAAAGAGCAGAGTTTGATGAAAGCTGTACTGGTGCTGCAGACATTATTGCAAGATGATTTCTGTGATATATAGCTATGTAATAAGAGCCGGGATTAACATTATTAAAAACAACTCCTTCACTGCCATTAGTTTCAAGTAGAAGTCCGTTATTTTTTAGTACCGCTGCTCGACGTGCAACTACCTGTGAAGGATTGGAAGCACTTCTCAATTCAACCAATACCCAGTCAACCATTGTTGAATTTGGACCTGAGGTAAAGCTTTCATTTCCATTGTAATTCCACGGCGGTGCGTTGTATGGTTGAGAATTTGGAAGCAAAGAACTCTGAGTTAGAGTCGTTGACATCGAATTAGTGTTAAATGGTCCCTGGAGAAATATTTTACTTTTTACATTAACACCGCTTGGTGGGGTTCCAACAAATTCCAAAGCACCCATATCCCAAGAGCCTGTTCGTTCATTACCTAAAATATCATATTGCAGAAATGGAAATTGAGCAGATAAATCTGTACCCGCATCTCTGCCTGTTGTAGTGTAATAATCTGTTGCTTCTTCACTATATCTCTGGACAAAGGTAACATTAGCTGCATCACCTGTTGTACTGTTCAAATCCATCCCTACTGCTTGCCACTCAGTATAAGTATAGCCACCAAAACCATCTCCAGAAGAAAAATTACCAGATATACCGCCATACTCATAGTAACCATTATAATTAAAATCCCTGTAATATTCTGTTGGTGGATAATCTGCTTGATTATTAACTATTACACCAACTGCCCCATCCAAAACCACAAGATTATTTTTCACAACCACACTATCTGAATACCCAGAAAAAACAATAGGACACTGTAAATTATCTCCGCCCATTAAAATTGTATTATTCAAGATGTAAATATCTTGAGTATGTGTTGAATCGGGATTATTTAAAATTATACCGCCAACAGCAGTAGCATTTTTTGCTGTTACTATAATGTTGTTATAAATAAGCCATCTTGTATTGGTAGATGGTAGTGAAGAATAAATTAAACCAGTCCAGGATGTCCCTTGTGCTTTGGTATCAATAATAACATTATTAGATATTGTATTAACAACTGTTTCGTTACGAGCAGGAATACCAAAATTTGACCATTGCAATATATCTCTATGTGCTTGAGTAGTGGTATTATCATTCCTATAAACAATCAGGTTGTTGTTAAATGTGTGTCCTCCTCTGCCAGTGCTTATTCCAACGGGGTCTTGACTGTTACCCAAACTATTCTCAAGGATTTCAATTACACAATTTTCTATTGTTATCTTACTCCCTGATAGATATAATCCTTCGGTTTGACCAGGACTAATAACGTGACAATCTTTAAGGAATTGCAAACTATCTACATCTCCTAAGTCCCCACCACCAATTTGTATAAGTGCATCTAAGCTCCCAGCATTATGAATAAAGGTAAGTCCGTTTAATTCCACATTTGAAACGCCCATCATACGGAAAATCCAGCTTTGTCCACTGCTTCTTGCACCAAGATAAACATTGCCACTATGTCCTGTCTGATAAGCATTAGCAATAACAACAGGGTCACCACTTGCGAAAGTGTAATATACATCAGGTCTTATCCAGATAGTAGAAGTTGAGCCTGGTGCTGTGTAAAGAGTTGAATCACTGCCTCCTGAAACATAAATAGTATCACCAGGTTGTATTATATCCCAGTTTATACCACCGTTACCAGCCCAGCTTGAACTATCAAAATAATTCCAGGCATCAGTCCAGCTCCTACCTGTATTACTCCCGGTAGCGTTTGCATCTACATACCAAATATTTTGTGCATTAACTGTAAAAAATAAAAGTAAACTTGAAATCAGAACTTTCATATGCATCTCCCTATTTGTTACCCACCAATATTTGAAAAAGTGTATAATTGTTTTTAAACAACCCACAACAACATTCTGTTATAGGAATACAAACTACCGTTAAAAACTAGAGTGCTTTAATGCTTTTATAACTTTACAGTTAATCAACCACTACTGTATATTAAAAACATAAAAAAGTATATACGACTGAATAAGTAATCAGCGAAAAGAAAAATATTTTGTTCCAGGATCGATTTAAAACGAGAGATATTTGGGATTTTTTTAATGAGAAATATTTTTTCATCTCATTTTTACCATTAGAGTTTGTTTATATGCATAAAAGCAAAAAATGTACCTCGTTGAATCATTATTTTTTGATTATAATCAAAATTGAATATGAGGTAATTTCGTAAATCAGGTAATATTTACTCAATTTTCTCAATACTGGGAAATGGAAACAACAAATTTAAGCTTAGAATAGGAAGTTCGTTAGGAAAATTATTTGGAAAGAATATTGTTTCATTTCTTGGGATTGTAAGATATACTTGTTTTTTTTGAATAAAAAGTCAATAATAAAAGGAATGATTATACAATTTAAAAAAAGAGAGTATATATCTCTGAAATTCTTAATCTATTATCACAGTTGGGACATGAAAATTCTTGATAATCTACATAGAACAAAAATTTTTTTCCCTATTTAAAAATCTCGATCAATTTTCCAACAATCCTTTCAGCAGATTTTCCATCCCATAGCTCCGGAATATTACCTTTTTTCCATTCTCCTGCGAATAATTTTTCCAGAGCAGGTTTTATAGCAAACGGGTTTGTGCTTATTAGTTCATTTGTTCCTATTTCTATTGTCTCAGGCCGTTCTGTATTATCGCGTACCGTAATGCAAGGTACACCCATCACGGTTGTTTCTTCTGTAATGCCCCCGGAATCTGTTACTACTGCTTTGGCTCGCTTAACTAAATAATTGAATTCTAAATAACTTAATGGGTCTGTGGTTACTAAGTTTGGTTCATTTATTCCCAAATCATTAAAAATTTTTGCTGTGCGAGGATGAATTGGAAAGATGACAGGCAATCCGTGTACGTTAGTTACAATTTCTTTTATACAACTTTTTAACTTATTTCCTTCATCAACATTAGTGGGACGGTGTAATGTAATTATTATGAATGATTTATCTTTCAAATTCAATTTATCCCACAATACGGGTTTTCGAAATCTACTCTGGTTATTGAGTAATGAATCTATCATTACATTTCCCACGAAGAAAATTCTATTATCATTTACCCCCATTGCTCTTAAATTTTTACCTGCCCATTCTGTTGTTGTAAAAAAGTAGTCAGCGAGACAATCTGTTACCATTCGATTAATTTCTTCCGGCATTGAAAGATCGTAAGAGCGAATACCAGCTTCAATGTGAGCAACTTTTGTATTTAGTTTTTTAGCAACGATACTGCAAGCCATTGTGCTAGTGACATCCCCCACTACTATAACCAGGTCAGTTGGATTGACAAGAAGTTCTTTTTCAAAAGCTATCATTATAGTCGCAGTCTGTTCAGCCTGCGTTCCGCCTCCGCATCCCAAATTCACATCTGGTTCTGGTATATTTAATTCTTTAAAGAATGTATCGCTCATTGTACTGTCATAGTGCTGCCCTGTGTGAACTAATCTATATTGTATTTTATATCCCTTCGATTTAGCACGGTTTATTGCATTTATGACAGGTGCAATTTTGATAAAATTAGGACGGGCACCGGCAATTAAAGTAAGTTTCATTAAATTTTTCTTCCAAGTTTTTTATAGTTATTGCTAGATAATTACATATCACAACATTAAGGCCAGAAGATCTATTAAAATTTATCAAGAAAGTTATTAAAAACTGTAACATCTAATACAATAGACAACGAGTAAAGCATCCTTGATCATCTGAATATATAGAGCTCATTTGTCCTTCAAAGCTTTCTACCCACAATATCCTTTTCCGTTTGTGCTATCATTTAGTTAAATTCACTTATTAACTCTAACAAGCATTAAAAGATAACTTAATAAACATACAATCTTTGCTTAATTGAGGATTTGTACTGTTTTGTAACAGAGGTCCAATTTGAGATTGAAAATATAACAAAAACTTGATTTTTTATAGATATTGGAGGATTTCTTTACGGTACAAATCTGGCTACCGATTTTTGCTATACTTAATAAATTTTTAATTGAGGGCTGGTTTAACTTGAGGGATGAACTAGAAATAAATATAAATCTTATAAACACTGTACAAAAAACTTCTCCTAAGAATCCATTACAGAATCTGCTGAGTACTGTTATTGTTAGTATCTTAATCTATTTAGTAACATTTTCGAGTTTTTATATTATAAGCGAAAGAGCTTTTTACTTCACAAATGAATATTTCATATCACTAGGACTTTTCTTACTATCAATCGTTTTCGGTGCCTCGCTTTCTAGAAAATTTAGTTTAGTAAAACAGGATAAATCAGAGCTAATTTTAAGAACACTATATCTCTCTTCATTCATCACTTTATTATGCTTAATTATTCTTTTTCTTATTCCGGGAATTAATCAGATAAATAGAACCTACATTCTCGGTTCAATATTCATTGGATTAGTAATTGAATCATTTTATTTTATTTTGTCTAGCAGAAGCCGAAAAAGTCAAGTCAGCTTTGTTAAACAGATAAAACTATCAGTTGAACAAATAAAACTATCAATTAAGTTTATTCTTCTTGACGGATTAATTTTAACCCTATTCTGTTATATCGAAATTGTACATAACATCATTCCAGGCAATTATAAAGAAAAAGAATTTTTTCTGCTTGGGTTAGTTTATCTCAGCTGGGTGATTTCAGCATCCGCAACACATAAATTTGTTCCTGCTGCAGTTGCAACAGGCAGATTGAATGCATTTGAAATACAAGTAAAATTCTATTTGCGGATCATCTCACTAATTGTTATATCAATAATTTTCTTGCAGTTAGAGTTATCCACCGCTGTTAACTTTATTGGAGCTTTAGCTGGTTATTCATTAGTATCATCATTTCTTTTTATGTTTTTATTTGCTGACAAGATAAAGAACAAAACTGATGAAGCTACTGTTGTATTTTTAAAAGCTTACGAGATGAATGATCCTGTGACTTCGTCCAATGGCAAGAATCGCAATGGAAAGTATGGTTTTTATAATTCTGAAGCAATGAAATCTGTAGTTAAGCATAAACTTGAATTTGAATATTTGAAGGAATATGAAGAGGTTTTTTCCGTACTGGACACCATTCTTGAGCTTAAATCCTTTGACATACGTAAGTCAGTAATTATTAATTCTGATGAGATACAAGATATTCATATGCGTCAACCTGATTCCTATCAATTATTTATTAATTTAAGAGTTTTAAATGATCAAATTAAACTCAATGATTATTTGCTGGATGTTAGAAAGACTTTAATCAATGGCGGAGTATTTGTAGGAGCTTTACTTCCCCACCATTACAGGTATCGCAGGTATTTGAAGAAACATTCATTTTGGATTGCAAATACAATTTATTTTTTTGATTTTATTTGGAAAAGAGTTTTTCCCAAACTACCAATTACCAGAGAGATTTATTTTGCATTCAGCAAGGAGAAAGATCGTGCTATATCTCTGGCAGAAGGATTGGGCAGATTAGTTTATTGTGGCTTTAAGGTATTGGACCTTGCTGCAGTTGATGATGTAGTATATTTCGCTGCTGTAAAAAGTGGCACCTATACTCCTATAAAGAAATTTTTCTATGGTCCTATTTTCAAAATGAAGAGAATCGGTAAAGACGGAAAACCAATCTATGTATATAAGTTAAGGACAATGTATCCATATTCAGAGTTTATTCAGGATTTTGTATATAATCATAACAAACTTGAAGCAGGCGGAAAATTTAAAGATGATTTCAGGGTTCCAGCTTGGGGAAGATTATTCAGAAAGCTTTGGATTGATGAATTACCGATGCTAATCAATTGGGTAAAAAGAGAATTGAAGTTTGTGGGTGTGCGTCCGATAAGCAATCAATATCTGAGCTTATATTCAAAAGAACATCAGGAAAGAAGAAAAAACTTTAAACCCGGATTAATCCCGCCTTTTTATGCTGATATGCCGAAGACAATTGAGGAAATTGAATTATCAGAAAAGAAATATTTGGATGCCTATGAAAAAAATCCGATTAAAACAGATATTAAGTATTTTACTAAAGCAATTAATAATATTCTCGTAAAGAAAAAAAGAAGCGCATAGCAACGAACTAAGCATCTTGGATAGCTTTTACATCTGACATTGAAAATTATAAATTTACTCTTTATTTTCAACTAGGTCATTACTTCATCAGAATCGCCATAGAAAGATTTGGACTATGTGATTAACACTTTCTGTGGGATAGGATTCCTTCTATTTCTAAACTTTAATCTTTGTCTTTTAAGGACTTAAATAATCGTTAAATATTTTGTGAAATTAAAAATATAGAGAGGTTCACTTAAATGTATATAAAAAGTTTAGGCAAGATTTTTTTTATCTTGTTATTAATATTTTTCAATTGTTGTAAAAATTCAGAGGAATTGAGCATGGGAAATCAAACAAATATAATTTTTTTACATCATAGTACCGGCCATAATATCTGGGAGGGTGGGCTTTCAAAATTTGCTAAAAAAATTGGATTTGATGGTGATGTAGTAAATTGGTTTGATAGCTACAACAAAGACAGTGGTAAAAACTATAAAATCATAGAGACTAATTTCCCTAAAAGTTCCCCTTATGGATGGAATAATTATCCTTTTGATTACTATAATATCTGGGTAAAAAATGCCGGAGATCAGCCCTATAAGGAAGAACCAATTTTAGAAATATTAACAAAGAAATATGATGTGATTATATTTAAACATTGTTATCCTGTAAGCAGTATTAAGGCAGACAGCGTCAATCCAGATATTAATTCCGATAGTAAAACGGCTGGTAATTATAAATTACAATATGACGCATTAAAGAAAAAATTAACTGAATTTCCGGATACAAAATTTATAGTTTGGACTCCAACTGC
>Ga0154769_1018_pt5 | contig 10096 bp, 9 predicted proteins | sample Rifle2008BG16ft_FD_105777 | JGI IMG/M metagenome (GOLD analysis project Ga0154769, IMG submission 105777) | Ignavibacteria bacterium RBG_16_36_9 | reverse complement strand
GACTCTACGAGAGGTTAACCTTAAATTAGTAACCTGAATTAATAAAGAGTTAGTTATGGCAAGGATAAAAAATATTGAAGCATTCTGCAATTCGTGCGGTACAGTACAGAAAATGGAAATTACGAGCAGTGTGACCGGCGAAGAATCAGAATATAAAAAGTGGGCGAAGTGTAAATCCTGTAAACAGGTAATGGTTGTTGATATCAGCGATATTTTGAAAAGCAATAGCGCCACACTTGAGGGAATTGAAAATGAAGAGTGTAAAAAATATTCTCCCCTAAGCAGTTTTGAAATTGGAGAAACCATTTATCACGAAAATTGGGATGATTTTGGGAGAGTACTTTCAAAAGAAACTCTTTCAAACGGTAAAAGCTCAATTTCGGTTGATTTTCAAAAATCAGGTTTAAAAAAACTTATCGAATCACTAAATAACCAAGAAGCGAGGTGAAATAATTTGGTTGGCATATCAGTCGGTGAAAATGAATCCATTGATAAAGCTTTAAGACGTTTCAAAAAGAAATACGAGAGGTCCGGAATTCTTAAGGAATACAAAAAGCGAACATTCTTTGTGAAACCTTCAGTGAAAAAGCGAATGGAGAAAATTAAAGCAGCCCGGCGCTTCCAGCGATCCGATGAATTTTAATTTTTTTAAGCCCCTCTTCGAGGGGTTTTTTAGGACGTGAGATAGTAAAGTTCCAAGAGAAATACATTTGTTAACATTATCTCACGTCCTAATTATCTGAGATGTAGAACCGGTTCTATTACCTTCGGTTCTTTTTCTTTCGAATAATATTTTTTAAGATGCCTGATTATTGCATCGTAAGCTTCATCAATTGTGTCGCACATAGAGAATAGACTCAAATCAGATTCACTTATCATACCTAACTCAACCAACGCATCGAAGTTAATTATTTTGTTCCAGTACTTTTTATCATAAATAATTACTGCAAGCTTTTTTCTCAACTTTGCCGTTTGAACAAGAGTCATTATTTCAAACAGCTCATCCATAGTTCCAAACCCTCCGGGAAAAACCACCAAGGCTTTGGAGAGATATGCAAACCAGAACTTCCGCATGAAGAAGTAGTGAAACTCAAAGCTCAAATCCGGAGTAACATAATTGTTAACAAACTGCTCAAACGGTATGCTTATATTTAAGCCAATCGAATATCCTCCGGCTTTCTTTGCTCCTTTATTTGCTGCTTCCATAATACCCGGACCTCCACCAGTACAGACAATAAATCTGTTGGCCGTGGTTTCAAGATTCATCGACCATTCTGTTAATCTTTTTGAAAGCTCAACTGCATCTTCATAATATCTTGACATATCAAGATACAATTGTGCTTCACGAAGTTTCTTAGCAAAATTCTCAGTTTGTGTCGGATTTGAGCTTTTGATTGTATTATAATCTCTCAATGCATCTCTTTTAGACTTCAACCTTGCAGAGCCGAAGAACACTATCGTATCCATAACTTTGTACTTTTTAAATTTGCTCTTAGGCTGAAGATACTCCGTTAGTATTCTAATTGTTCTTCCATCTGACGAGCTGAGGAAATCAACATCCTGATAAGCCTTAACCGGATTTTTCATTTCACCTTCTGAATTAAAATTTTATTAATAATTTGTTGACTGTTTAAGACTAGAATTATTTATTTGTAGGGACTAATTATTTCTATTTTTACTAAAAGCAATATAAATATATTGTAATTCATTATCATTTTAGGTTTAAGAAAATTAACTGACGAGCTTAATGAAAATTCTGGCTACATTTTTTTTATTTATCTTTTCACTCAATAATCTTTTAGCTGAAGAGCCTGAAAAAATTATTAAGGAAATTGATGATCTGATTTCGGAGATACCTGCCGATACAAAAATGGCAATATTGATATACAATCCCTTAACCCAGGATACTTTAGTTAGTATTAATCATACTGAATCAATGATTCCAGCTTCGAACACAAAGCTTTTTACAACAGCAACAGCACTCGAATTAATGGGTGGTGATCATCTCTTATCTACAAAAATATTGGCAGATGATGATAACCTATTAGATAGCACTATTGAAGGAAATATATATATCAAAGGATTTGGAAATCCAACCTTCAGTACTGAAGATTTGGAAGAATTAGTAAATCAACTATATCAATCTGGTCTTCGAAAGGTGACCGGAAATGTGGTTGGTGATGATACATACTTCGACAATGTTTACTTCAGAGACGACTGGATAAGTGAAGAACGTGCAAATATTAAGCTTCCACCAATCTCTGCATTAGTAATTGACAGGAACAGAACTATAGTCACAAAGAAACGCAAGGGAAGATACCGAAATTATTTTGTCAACGTTGAAAATCCTCCACTATTTGCTGCAAAGAAATTAAAAGAGAAATTAATTTCATATGGAGTGGAAGTAGTAGGTAAATCCATTTCTGAGCAGACTGATGAGAATGCTAAGCCATTGGTCGATTCATCAATCGAATTACGCGAACTTCTCCAACTGATAAATAAAAACAGCGATAATTTTTATGCCGAATGTTTATTCAAAACTTTAGGTTCAGCTTATAGTGGACAGCAAGGTAATTCGTTTTTCTCTACGCAAGCCATTTTAAACTATATAGATGACAACAGTATTTATTCAACTGGGACCAAGATAGTCGATGGTTCCGGCATATCCAGGTTCGATCAAGTAACTGCAGGAGCCTTAGTTGGATTGCTTGAAAAAGTTTATTTCAACATTAAGCAATTTGATGATTTCTTTAATTCACTCAGCATTGCGGGGGTTGATGGTACATTGAGAAAAAGAATGATTGGAACTCATGCAGAAAATAATTTCAGGGGAAAGACCGGATCTCTAAATGGTATTTCTTCTCTAGCAGGATATGTAACTACCGCTGATGATGATGACCTTATCGTTTGTATGATGTTTGAGTATACCAAGGGCGGGGCAAGCAAGTATAAAAGCATTCAGGATAAAATAGTAGAGATTCTTGCGAGCTGGAAAAATTAAAGCCCTGATGGAATTTCATTCAGGGCTACAATAAAAAAGTTCAGATGAATATTGTTTACTTTTGCTCGGGAAGCTGTTGTGGTAATGATGGTGTTTGAGGAATATTTTGTCTACCTGTTTCCTGAATAATACTTCTTTGTTCCTGCGTTACCTTGCCGGGCAAAAAGAAAAGATTAGCTACAATTGCTAGAACAGCAACTACTCCCGCTAACCACCAGGTTGCTTGACTCAAAAAATCAGCAGTTCTTCTTGTTCCAAACATTGAACTCATATTACTCGCACCACCAAATGTTCCAGATAAACCGCCGCCTTTGCTGGCTTGCATCAATATGACTATAATCAGAAGGACAGCTGCAATAGAAGCAATTAAAACTAAAATACTATACATAATTTTTCCTTTATTTTATGTCCTATATCAATATTTTTCTGTGATTGTAGCGGGGGAGGGATTCGAACCCCCGACACGTGGATTATGATTCCACTGCTCTAACCGACTGAGCTACCCCGCCCTATTTCATCCCACTAAAATCGGGACGCAAATATAGCCACAAAGCCATATATTTTCAAAAATTAACAACAACTAAATCGACGTAGCAAACACCGAAGATCTATTTACCATTCATTTCTTTTTTGAGAATATTCCATAAAATATCCATCATTTTTTCCAATCCATATCCGGAGATTGATGAGAATACTAATGGTCTCTCTTTAATCCCCCTAAACTTAAAACGTGATATTTCCTTCATTCTATCAGCGTCGAGTAAATCTGCTTTTGACAAGGATACAAATATTTTCTTCTGAATTAATTTAGGGCTATAGCTCTTTAGCTCATTCATAAGAATATCAAAATCACTCTGAAAATTCTCAGAAGTGATCTCAATTAAAAATAAAATTATCCTGGTTCTCTCTATATGCCTTAAAAATTGATGACCGAGACCTTTTCCCCGAGAAGCACCTTCGATTATACCGGGAATATCTGCAACTGTAAAACTCTGGAAGTCCTTGTATTTAACTATTCCAAGATTTGGTTCAAGAGTGGTGAAGGGATAATCAGCAATTTTTGGTTTCGCAGAAGATATTTTTGAAATCAAAGTTGATTTACCAGAATTCGGAAAACCTACTAGTCCAACATCTGCGATTAATTTTAATTCGAGAATTACTTTTTTATGCTCACCAGGTTTTCCCTCTTCTGCATAACGGGGAGTCTGATTCGTAGGTGTAGCAAACTTACTATTACCCTTTCCTCCCTTGCCACCTTTCGCCAGAATTATTTCTTTGCCATTGGCATCGAGATCAAAAAGTATTTTTTCTGTTTCTGAATCTTTTATAACAGTTCCGACAGGCACACGGATGATAACATCATGTCCACTCTTTCCATCTTTCAGTGAATTGCCGCCACTATCTCCATTGCCGGCATTGTATTTTTTTTTATATCTGAAATCTAGAAGAGTATGAAGATTAGTACTGGCTTTGATAATAACATTTCCACCGTTTCCGCCGTCACCACCTGATGGACCACCTTTGGGAACATATTTTTCCCTTCGGAAAGTTACGGCTCCATCGCCACCCTTGCCGGCGGACGCTTCAATTACAGAGTAATCGATGAACATCAGGCTTGCCTGAAGTAATTAGATACAGCGTTTGTGAAAGTTATGGCTTCTTTGGAGTAAGGACTGATTTTGTATGAAGTAAAGACTGCTTTGAGGATCTCTGAGGCTTCTTTATAGGAATGGCAGTCCATAAGTCTCTCTATCGTATTTGTAAAATCCTCTTCATCATTGGCAAAAATGAAGAAGACTATTTTTTTAACTTCTTTTCTTCTCAGATAACTGAATAAATCTTTAGGCCGAATGTTTCTTGCTTTGATTACTGGTTTTTCTTTTTTATCTCTGGGAGGAATATTTGCTTCCTGAAATTCAGTCTTTTGTTCAAGTTGATTTAAGTCACTTACAACTTCAACCCGCTGCTTACCCTCGATAGGTTTTTTTATTTTTTCAGTGAAGATTAATTCGTCGATACTTTTCATATAACTATCAAAACTATCCGTGATTGCAGAATCCATAACCGGTTTGCTTGTTAAGTTTTCATCAACCTCAGAAACTAAATTATCAGCTGTCTGCTCAAATTGTTTTCCTTTTTCTGGAAAACTAGAATCCACTTTATCAAGGTCTTCAAAAATATTTAACAGATCATCCTCAAGTGACTCAATTTTACTGCTAACTTCTTGGGTACCTGCTTCGTCGATTATTGCTTCAGGTGATGCTATTTCTGTTTTTTCTATTTCATCCTGTATTGAGGTATCTGACTCTTTCTCCCCATAAAAATCCTTTATCATTTCCTGCACGATTTCTTTTTCGATACCGGACTTAAACAAATCTGTTTCAACACTCTCCATTTGATTTTCAAGTTCACCTTCCACAGAATTTCGAATTTCATCAATAAAAGGTCCTTCAACTGATGTATCATCACCCGTTAAGTCATCAGTGATTGCATCGACAACTTCTTCAAGCTCTGCATCAGAGTCCATAAAATTTTCAGAAGATTTTTCTTTAAATATTTCATGTGTTTCTAAACCGATTTCCTCTTTATTAGTTGTACCCAAATAATTAGGTTCTTCTTTTAATACATCCGGCTCAACATTTATTTGTTCGGTTGTTTCGAATACCGGAGTTTCTATCTCAACGATTTCAGATTCTATTCGATCGGTTACCGTGACTTCCGGTTCAACTATGTTAACCTGCTCAACTATTTCTTCTTTGGTTTCTTCACTATAGAGTGATAGAAGTGCTTCTTCCTCTTCCGGACTTAGGAATGTTTCAATATCGGATTTTAGTAACTCATCAGGAACCTTATCGCCTGGCTTTTCCTCATCAGTTTGAGTTTCATCAGCATCAATTTTCTCAACCATTTCTTCTGTTTTGATTTCCGCCTCTAAATCAGATACCTTCTCATCTTTCAATTGAGTATCAGATGAAAATAAGATTCGTTCAATTTCAATCTTATCATATCTTCTTTTTACATCGTTTGGAATTACTTTACGAAGTTTTACTACCAGATCGAGCAGATTTTTTTCTTTACAAAAAATTTCAACAGCCGTTAGTGGAAGCAGGTTTTTATCTACTCCTCCAATGTTAAAAAAGTCTCCAATTGATGTAAATGAATTTGACATTACCTGCTGCCGGCTGGAGTTTATAAGCTCGTTGTCTATTTTATCGAGAATAATCTCGAATTCTGTGGATGATATTTGAACTAGATTTCTTTTAGCGATATATCCAATCAGCACTTTCTTAAAATATTCATAGTAGTACAGATAGTTAAACATCATTTTCATTTCCTCAGCGGAAATTACCGGCTGATCATTAAAAATTAATTTAGTTAATGACCACCTTGGTCTTACTAAATAATTAATATTGAATGAAACTGCCTGGAAGATTAATTTCTTCGCATCATCGATTGAAATTTTTTTGTGTCGTTTTATTTCGCCGGAGATTTTTTGAAAATGGTCAAATATTTCCTTGCCCGTGTAATCAAAATACGACTGCTGAAGTAATTTTCGCCTGTCAGAATATATCATGAACTCTAGTTCAGCTGATATATACTGAACAACAGCAGGATGGATACCGGTTGCAATAACTTTTTCCAGAGTGAAGTTGCTGCCAAGACTTCTCACCCGGTTAAAACAAAAATCACCGATAAATTTTATTTCTTTTTCAAACATCACTATTCTCTATAAATTTGCGGTCTCAAATTAAGAAACCATATTACTATAGGCAAATTTTATCTATTTATCGCCCAAAATTCAGGCCTATAAAAAATCCTGCTTTTAGGCAGGATTTTATTAAGATAAATATGTTGATTCGGTTATTTTATACCGTAACCTCTTTAGATTTTACTTTAGCCATTACAAAATCTCTGTTCAATCTTGCAATATTAGTCACTGAAATCCCTTTAGGACATTCAGCCTCACACGCGTAAGTGTTCGTACAGCTTCCGAAACCGAGTTCATCCATCACCTTTACCATTCTTTCAACTCGCTGGTATCGCTCTGGTTGACCCTGCGGAAGTAATGCATATTGTGAAACTTTTGCTGAAACAAACAACATTGCCGAAGCATTTTTGCAAGCGGCCACACACGCACCACAACCAATACAGGCTGCAGCATCCATTGCTAAGCTGGCAATATCTTTTGGAATTGGAATTGCGTTTGCGTCAGGAACTCCACCTGTATTTACTGAAATATATCCACCTGCCTGGAGAATTTTATCAAATCCTGAACGATCAACCATCAAATCCTTAATCACAGAAAATGCTTTCGCTCTAAAAGGTTCTACCCAAATTGTATCACCATCTTTGAAGTTCCGCATATGTAGCTGACAGGTTGCAATTTTAGCCAACGGTCCGTGTGGTCTTCCATTGATTACTAAGCCGCAAGTTCCGCAAATGCCTTCACGACAATCACTTTCAAAGTGAACGGCTTCTTCACCTTTTAACTCAAGGTTATTATTTAACTCATCGAGCATTTCAAGGAAAGAAGCATCGGGAGAAACTTGTACATCATAATCGATAAAACTACCCACTGTGTTGGAGTTTTTTTGTCTCCATATTTTAAGCTTTAGGTTAATTTTTTTTACTTCCATTATTTGTAACTCCTTATCGCTGGTTTCACATATTCAAATTCGAGAGGTTCTTTATGAAGATTCCATTTATTCTCACCCGCAAATTCCCAGGCAGAAACATAAGAGTATTTTTCATCGTCACGTTTTGCTTCACCGTCTTCAAACTGAAATTCAGTTCGAAAATGTCCGCCGCAGGATTCATTTCTGTCAAGTGCATCAACAGCCATAAGTTCACCGAGTTCAAAGTAATCAACTAATCTGCCCGCGCGCTCTAGAGTTTGATTAACATAATCACCACTACCAGGGATTGTTATAGTCTTCCAGAATTCATCTTTTAGTGCTCTGATTTCTTGAACAGCTTCCTTTAATCCTTTTTCATCACGCGCCATTCCAACTTTATTCCACATAATTCTTCCAAGCTGTTTGTGGATATCATCCACCGTTCTCTTTCCTTTAACTGATAGAAGTTTCTTAGTTATATCTTTCACTTCCACAGCAACTTTTTCAAATTCGGGATGATCTGTTTTAACTAATGTCGGCTTATCTCCTGCAAGATAATTTCCCATTGTGTAAGGAATAACAAAGTATCCATCTGCCAAACCCTGCATTAAAGCAGAAGCACCTAACCTGTTTGCACCATGATCTGAAAAATTTGCCTCACCAAGAACAAATAATCCTGGTATTGTACTCATTAAGTTATAATCTATCCACAACCCGCCCATTGTATAGTGCGGCGCTGGATAAATCATCATTGGTACATTATAAGGATTTTCACCTGTTATGGTTTCATATATTTCAAACAGGTTACCGTAGCGTTCTTCAATTACTTGCTTACCAAGTCTGTTTATCGCATCTGTGAAATCGAGATAAACAGCTTCACTACCTCTTACTCCACGACCTTCATCGCAAACTTCTTTTGCAGCTCTTGATGAAATATCACGCGGAGAAAGGTTTCCAAACGATGGATATTTTCTTTCAAGGTAATAATCTCTATCATCTTCTGGAATGTCATTTGGGTTCCTCATATCCTGCTTCTTTTTCGATACCCACACTCTTCCATCATTTCTTAATGATTCACTCATTAAAGTCAATTTGGATTGTGATTCACCATGAAGAGGTAAACAAGTTGGATGAATTTGAGTAAAACAAGGATTACCAAAGAATGCACCTCGTTTATGAGCCCGCCAAATTGCGGTTGCATTACAGTTCATTGCATTGGTTGAAAGGAAGTAAACATTTGCATAACCACCGGTCGCCAGGCAAACTGCATGAGCCGAATATTTTTCAATCTCTCCGGTCAAAAGGTTTCTGCATACTATTCCTTTCGCTACTCCGTCAACAACAACAAGATCAAGCATTTCACGACGTGTATAAAGCTTCACACTTCCCTTTCCAACTTGTCTGTTCAATGCACTTACTGCACCAAGAAGTAGCTGTTGACCTGTTTGTCCTCTTGCATAAAAAGTTCTTGAAACCTGTGCCCCACCAAAAGAACGGTTATCAAGTAAGCCGCCATATTCTCTTGCAAACGGAACTCCCTGGGCAACGCATTGATCTATAATATTGGTGCTTACTTCTGCGAGGCGATGAACATTTGCCTCGCGTGCACGGAAATCGCCGCCTTTAACAGTATCATAAAAAAGTCTATAAGTTGAGTCGCCGTCATTTTGATAATTCTTTGAAGCATTAATTCCACCTTGAGCAGAAATACTGTGAGCTCTTCTTGCACTATCGTGAAATGTAAAAGTTAAAACATTGTAACCAAGTTCACCAAGTGAGGCTGCTGCAGATGCACCTGCCAATCCAGTTCCCACAACGATAATTGTATACTTTCTTTTATTAGCAGGATTAACCAATTTCATGTTGAACTTGTGATTAGTCCATTTTTCTGAAACATGTCCTTCCGGAACTTTTGATACTAACTTTGTCATTGGTTACCTCCGTAAAAGAAGAAGAAATAAATTGGTATTGAAGCAAATCCGATAGCCATAAATACTGCGTAGATGGTTCCAATTTTTTGGATGAAAGGAAAATACTTTTTATGGTTCCAGCCGAATGTCTGAAAAGCACTTTGAAATCCGTGATTAAGATGGAAGCCGAGCAGCACCATCGCAATGATATAAAGTATTACATACCACCAGATTCCGAAGAAGTAAACAACTATATCAAAATACTGATGGATGTTGGCTAGTCCCATTGGATCGTGAACATTAAATCTCCAGAAGAAAGTTCCAAGATGTGATACAAGAAAAATAAAAATAATTGAACCTGATAGAAACATTGTTCTGGAATACAGGTCACTGTTTTCAGGTGAACCGTTAACCTTGTAGTTTACCCCACGAGCTCTTTTATTTTCCAACCACAATTTCACACCATTAAAAATGTGTAATACAAAAGCAGCGAGAAGCACAACTTCAATAACACGGATGAGTGGCTTGACAACATCAAGAGCACCTACATAACCATTGAAAGCTTCAGC
>Ga0154769_1196_pt1 | contig 10233 bp, 8 predicted proteins | sample Rifle2008BG16ft_FD_105777 | JGI IMG/M metagenome (GOLD analysis project Ga0154769, IMG submission 105777) | Ignavibacteria bacterium RBG_16_36_9 | reverse complement strand
CCCAGTTAACAATAGGATTCCACCACTGATCAAATCTGATTACATATGGTACTTCAATTTCTGAAAATTTCAATTTCGAAGTTTTTGCATCTGAAATAAATGCAACAATATCTTTTTGTGTTTGTAACATTAAAATTGACTGCTTCATTTCTTCAGCAGAAAGTCCGTTTGGAGCAATGATATGTTTAATTCCATAACTTGTAAATAACTCAGCAATCTTTTTGATACCAAGTTTTTCGTATTGAGAGAGCACCAAAGCCTTTTTACCATTTGCCTTAATACTCATAATATGCTTCATTAGTAATTCTGTCTTGGGACTTCTGGATTTTCCAAAAGCAAAATTACCTATTTGATTCAGGCGATGAAAAAGTGTAAAAATATTTGCAGCAAATCTTAAAGGATTACCGGTCTCAAGAACGCGTCTAAGATCTTTTCTGGCTTCTACCAATGCAGTTTTGAACTCACTCATTTGATTTTCATCAGCATCGCACCAAAATTCGTTCACCATAAATAATGATGCTTCTTCAAGTATCGATTCTTTGCTTCGAACTTGAGCCATTCCAATTTTTACCGATGGATCTAAAAATTTATTTAACTCTCGATGGAGATTTCTATCTAATATAGAAGAAGTTGCCCATAAAATTTTAGGCTTAATTGACGATAAAAACTCATGACCAATTTCTTTCTTTACTAAAAACTTTTCAACAGAATCAATGACAATACAATCAAATATGTTCAATCGTTTATCTTCAAGTATTTTCAAACGATGATCATTTAAAGCCGTATCAATGTCCGCTATAATTACTGCTTTTGATTTATTCCAAAGATTAGCTCTTTCATCATTGTTTCCCTGAATTAAATTAAGAGACAATTCTGGAAAGTGCTTTTTTAACTTATCAGTCCAGCCAATTTCAAGGTTGAGGTGCTTCGCAAATTTCGGATTACCAATCTGAATAGCATCAGTGATGATAAGTGCAGACTTAATAAACCTATTTACAAACAATAACTTTAACGCTGCAATAACTTCTTTCTCAACGTCAATCCCAAATTCATCCTGTAGCAATGCATAGTCATTTTCAATTAAAAATTTTGCACCAGCTTCTTCATATTTTTTAAGCTTAATGTGAAGTTGGTCCTTCTTTCCCCAATCAACTTTTTTTACATTGCTAAGTATAAAACTTAATTGCTCTCTAATTTGTGAGTAACCATCGCTACCTGCGGGTTTTGCATCTTTATCAGAAGAATATTTTGGTTCTGAGGATTTGTAGAATAAAAAAGAATCCCCTCTTGATAGTTTAAAATTTGCATACCAATTCTTAACCTTTGTAAGCTGAAAAGAAAAAGTTTCAGATATATCAGTTTTTGAAAAAGGTGATAATGAAATTTTTTGTTGAGTAAATTTATACACTCCCATCGAAGGTACTTTGATTCTGAAAATCTTCTTCATCTCGGGCAAGCCTGGTAAATTCAGTCTTTCGATTTTAGTCTCCTTAAACTTATCTACATCGATGCTACGCACATTCACTTTTTTTGCAGATGCAGCAAGATCAATGATCTGCACATCAACTTTTTTTACAGATGTAGTCAAATCCTCGAACTCCAATAAATCTATATTGATGGCTTCAGGGACCAAATTGCTTAGATAATTAAAAATAGCAGTCACTTCAATTCTACACTGATAATTGAGCGGAGGGTTATAGTCGAATTTGACTTTTACTTTTTGTACTGAGGGATCACTTATTAAGAACTCAACAATTCTCGCTGAATAACTTCTATGTTTTATTTCGACATTTGAATAAACAACTCCTTCTTCAGTGGGATAGGCAATCATAAAAAATATTGCGTTGCTTCTTACCTTAGCGAAATCAACATTCTTTAACTCATCAGTAACATTAGGTTCAACAGTTTCAAATTTATATTCCGATATGTCAGGAAAAATAAATTCGATTTGTAATTCTGACAGATCTTTTAAATACGAAGTAATTGCTTCGATGGGATAATGGTGTTTTGCGGGCCTTTTTAACCAGTTAGAAAAGTTAAAATCTTCTGCCTCCCTGATTTTTGATATTTTGGAGGCAACTTTAGAACGTACATTTTGCATTTCTTAAATTAGTCAATAGACTTTTGTTGCTGCACCTGTTCACAGGCAAGTTTTAGTCTTTCGAATGGCTCAAGAAGATTACGATTTTCAGCTAATTTATTCAGTTGATCTCTTATCGGAGCCAGTTCTGCTTCAAATTTTTTGGAAGTTTCAATCATCATCTTTCCACCACCCGTTCCCGGAAAAGCTATAGCTTCGGCTTTCAAGCTTCCACGTGATTTTCCATCGGATTCATTAAAAACCCTAACTACTCTTATTCCCTGTTTATTATTAGCTCCAAGGAAGAAAGGATCTTTAACCAATATTAAATCAACGTGTTCATTTATTGCACTTAATAGTGGGACAGAAATTAATTCAACCAAAATATGCTCAATCAGGACATCACCATAAAGTGTTTTCTGAAATCCTGTTGGCTTAATTGGAGAGGTAACTCGAAATTCCAGCGGCTTGGTTTCTGCATCTGTTACCAGAATAGCACCGATGATTCCACCGCCTTCTTCCGAAGTATAAGTTTCTAAAAATGCAATCTTTGCAATTTCCATTTTTAAGCTCCAAGATGATTAATTGAACAAACTCAACCGACCATATTTAACATATTCAATGCCACTTTTGACGCTCAAATGCAAAAAAAAGCTATATCTCTCATATCTATAAAAAAGTTATTAATAGTTTACTCTTAAATGTTCGGAAATCTTAAAAAAATAAAAAAAAAGTTTTATCCTGTAGGGTATTTAGTTCAAAACATTAAACTCAAATAAATGATAAAAATAAGAGAAGCTTCATAGCGTTATTCATTATGAAAGCAACTATTTACCGCGAGTAAGTCTTTTACTTGTACATTACAAAATTCGTGTAAAAATTACCGTAATCGTAAAAATAAATTGATACTGATCGGGTAGGAGATTAGAAGGGAATGAAGGTTTAAACTATGTTTTTAGACTTGGAAAGGTAATCACAACGGTAGTCCCCTGTCCTTCAAAGCTTATAATTTCAAAGTTCCCTTTGTTCAGAGATACATATTTTTTTGTGAGTAATAGTCCCAAACCAGAACCCGGTTCTTTTTCGGTCCCCTGTGTAGAAAACATAACTCCAGAATTAATTAAAATTTGGTTTTCCTCTGAAATCCCGGTACCCTCATCAGTGATGCTGATTTGAGCAGTAAATTTATTATTAACACTATCCGTCGCTTCTTCAGCAAATATATTAATTGTGCTCTGTTGATGAGAAAATTTTAACGCGTTTGAAATAATATTTCTGAAGATCGTGATAAGCATTTCTTCATCAGCAACGAGATTATAATTTTGTTTTAACTCAACGCGGATAGAAATTTTCTTTTTTTGGATTCTATATTTTAAAGATTCTATGGCTTCATTAATAATTTCGTTTAGAAGAACTTTTTTAGGGATGTAATCGTATTTATTTAATTGTAACCTTGAATAATGCAGAAGGTTATTCGTCATCTCAAATAGTGTATTGGATGAATCATTAATTACATTTATATATTCTTTAATGTCCCTATGTGTAAGATTGTCAAAATCGGTTCTTAAGATTTCTGCAAAGCCGAGCAAAGAATTAAACGGTGACCGTAAATCGTGTGAAATTAAGGAGAATAGTCTGTCCTTCGATGTGTTCATTTCTTTAAGCTTAATTATCATTTCTTTACGTTCCTCTTCAACAATTTTTCTTTCTATTGCCCGAGAAATCGGATATGAAATCACATCAAGTATTTGTTGATGAGCAGGTGTGTATGTGCTTGCATCTCTATAATCCTGAACAACCAACACCCCGATGGTTTTCTCTTTAATCTTTAAAGGTACACCCAACCATATAGGTGATTGCGGTCCAATTAATTCAATTTCACCTTTCTTTCTTAACTCTTCGTCTTTCTTCAAATCAATCAATACTGATTTACCAGTTCTTAATACGTATTCGGTGAGACCTTTACCAAGTTTCTTAGAGGATGAATCATTATCAATTTCATCTACGAAATAAGGAAATGTCAGAAGATCAGAATCTCTCTTATAATACGATATGTAGAAGTTATCTGCTTTCATTAATTTTTTTATTGAGGAATGTATAAACCGGAACAACTCACTTAAATTTTTCTCAGAATTAGCAGCTTCCAGAATCTCTAAAATTATTTGTTTCAACTTCTCTTCGTGTAGTTTCTCACCAATATCCCTGAGCAAACCCATCCGAATAGTTTTAGTGTTATCTGAGTCATAAATTGAGATAGACTTATCCTCAATCCATTTATTCTCACCATTTTTTGTTTCAACAAAATATATAGTTAACTTTTCTTCAATTTGGGCACCATCTTGTTTTCCGTTTAAAGGATATTTCGTCTTGAATTCTTCATATTCACTAATGATTAACTTTTCAAATTTCATCTCATTTAATTCACTAACACTATAACCTAATAACTTAGCCATACCGGGGGCAATAAATTTGTAATTTTTAGTTTTGCAGTCGTAATTATAGAATACCTGATCCGAGTGGCTTGCCGGGAAATGGGAAGGTAATGAAATTGCTTTATTGACAGAGTTTTTTAAAATGATGTCGCTCAAATTGAAAATATTATTTTGTTAAATTAGACTGTAAGGAGGCAATTTTTATGCCGATAACGAAAGATTTATTCAACTCTGTGTATTCATTGGGACATTTTCAATAAGGAAATTTTACTTTGATCGGTTGAAATTATTGACATTCTAATCACTCTTGCTTATCTTTATGCAGATTAAATCTTAATAATTTGTAAAGAGATCGAAGAATATGAGAACTGCAGCAGAGCTAAATTATAAAGAAAAAGGAATAATATCAGAAATTGATTCTTCTCACCCATCAAGCAAGAGAATATTGGAGCATGGTTTTACACCCGGCCAAACAATAGAGTTATTTTGTAAATCTACTTTCAATGATCCAATTGCTATTTCCATCAGAGGTATTTTAATAGCTATAAGAAAAAGCGAAGCCGGCTGCATTAAATTAAAATGAAAACCGCCACTGCACTTCAGGTTCCATTAATAACTTTAGTTGGACCTCCAAATTCAGGTAAAACTACCTTATTCAATCTCCTCAGTGGCAAAAATTACAAGACCGTAAATTACCCCGGCTCCACCGTTGAATATTATACCAGCCGAATTTTATCAAAATACAACATCAATGCGGAATTATTAGACTCACCCGGTATTATAAGTGTCGTTCCCGAATCTATTGATGAGAAAATATCAGTTGATTCATTATACTCTCACCCAAAACTTGGCGTCCCAGATTTATTGATTATTACAATTGACTCCTGCCAGTTATCAAGACACCTTCTATTACCTAAACAACTTATTAGTTCTGGCTTTAATGTTATCATCGTTTTAACGATGACGGATATTTTAGCAAAACGAGGATTGAAAATATCAGTGAATAAACTAAGTAATGCATTAAACTGTGATGTAGTTGCAATAAATGGAAGATCAAAACAGGGAGTTGAAAATTTAATACGTTCAATAAACTCAAACTTAGAGCGAATAAAGGTATCTGATAAGAAAAATATTATACCCTACAGTTTAATTAAGAACAAAAAGAACCTGGTAGATACCTTTAAAGAAATTGAAGAAATTTTAAACGACATCTATGAATCTGTTAAGGTGGATGAGAGGATTAAACTCAATTCTGCAAACACTGAATTAAAAATTCTTCAAGTTAATAATATTGATAATGGATTTACACCTGACGAAGCCACATTAAAAATTGATAGAGTATTGCTTCACAGGTTTTGGGGATTTTTAGTTTTTCTTCTTGTTATGGGGCTCACATTCACTAGTATTTTCTGGCTTGCCCAACCGATGATGAATCTCGTTGATGAACTTTTTACCAATTTAAACACACTCGTTATTAGAAATTTTGAACCCGGCTGGTTTACATTTTTAGTTTCTGACGGCATTATTTCCGGTACAGGTTCAGTCCTGGTATTCGTACCTCAAATCTTAATATTATTCCTGATACTTGGGTTATTGGAAGACTCCGGCTACCTTGCTCGTGGAGCTATGTTAATTGACAAACCATTATCAAAAATAGGTTTGAATGGCAGATCCTTTGTTCCTATGCTTTCAGGGTTTGCCTGTGCAATTCCAGCAATGATCGCTGCCAGAACAATTCCGAATCGGAAAGAAAGATTGTTTACCATTTTCATCATACCTTTGATGAGCTGCAGTGCAAGGTTGCCCGTCTATGCTTTGTTAATTGCCTACCTGATTCCAAGAAATAAGCCGTGGCTCGGTGGTATTTTATTGGGGAGTATTTACTTATTTAGCACAATCAGTTCGATTATTGTAGCCTGGATAATCAATAAATTCACAAAAAAAATTTTTAACACAGAAGATTCATCTTCGTTTATTCTTGAACTGCCATCTTACAGAATTCCAAAATTAAGTTCTGTCATAAGCCATACTTACAATAGTTCAAAACAATACATATTGCGCGCTGGTCCGATAATATTTGGTTTTTCGCTTGTGTTATGGTTCTTAACTTTTTTCCCTAATCTTAATCCCAGTGTAGAAACCGCTGGAATAACAACTGAACAAATACAAAATCTGGAACGTGCTGAAAGATTAGAACACTCATACGCTTCTGATTTAGGAAAACTAATTCAACCATTTATGTCACCAATAGGGATGGATTGGAGAATTGGCCTATCGTTGATTTCAGCATTTGCAGCCAGGGAAGTGTTTGTATCATCCTTAGCATTAACATTAAAAGTTACCTCTGAAGATGACGAAGAGCAAAGCACATTGCTTAACTCACTCCGTAATGCAAAGATTGAAGCTACTGGAGAAAAACTTTTTACTGTTGCCACATCAATTGGACTGATTGTATTTTTTATTTTTGCACTGCAATGTCTTTCAACAGTTGCAGTATCCCGAAAGGAAACCGGTGGATGGAAAATACCCCTACTGCAGGTTTTCATATTTACATCATTAGCATACATTATGACTCTTATAACTGTAAATGGACTCAGGTTTTTTGGAATCCAGTAAAACATTTAATTCTTAAGCAAAAATCTGTATTTTGCGAATGCCATAGAGCGGTCATATTTTTAAATAGTATTAAAACTTATAAAAATTGAAGAACAAACAAGCCGAAGAAATATTCAGGAATTTTCTCAAAGCAGGTAAAAACAGAATTACACCTGAGAGATTTGAAGTTCTGGAATCTGCCCTTGAATACGAGGGACATTTTGGTGCTGACGATCTTTATATCCTGATGAAAAATTCCAATTCAAGAGTCTCAAGAGCTACCGTTTACAAAACACTCGAGCTTCTTGCACAATGTGAATTGATATCCAAAAGAAATTTTGGCGATAACATTAACAGGTTTGAAAGCAGCTTTAAGCGGCAGGTTCACGATCATCTTATTTGTGTTGACTGCGGTAAGATAATTGAATTTGCCGATCCAAGGATCAAGCAGCTTCCTGAAGAAATCAGTGAGAACTTAGGATTTAATTTTGAAAGCTACTCATTCAACATTTTCGGACGATGCAAAGATCCAAAAAAATGTAAACAATCAAGAGAGAAATGACAGTACAACACTATCCCCTGCACTGGAAAAAGAAAAACTTTTCAATAAAAATTTTCTGCTCCATTCCAAACATTGCGACCGGAATATTGCTTAAAGCCGGCGATGCTCATTTTGTAATTGATCCCGGTGATGGAATACTTAGAGATCTTAATAAAGAAATCGGAGTGAAAAATCTTTTAGAAATTTCAGATGTTTTCGTTACGCACGGTCATCACGATCACGTTGGCGGTGTATGGTCGCTTCTTACCTATTTGCGTGTGATGCAAAAGAAATCTCCGCTTACAATACATTACCCGGATGGCTGCGTTGAAATTGAGAGCATTTACAATGCATTCAAAAAAGTTTATTCACGTTCGATTACCTACAAGATTAATCTTAAAACCATAAAAAAGTCAAATGGATTTACTACGAACAATATCACAGTTAAACCCTTTCCTGTTATCCACAAAGAATATTTATCAACAGGTAAAACAAGACAGGTTCCTGCATTAGGTTACAATTTTGTTTTTGATGGAATGACGATTTGTTATGGCGGCGATACAGCCTACTGCGAAGAACTTGTTGTTCACGCACGTAAAGCTGATCTGGCCGTTTTGGAAGCAGGACATGATGAGGAAACTCCGGATGATATGCATATGACAGCGAAGGAAGCTGTATCAATTGGAAAATCCGCAAAAAAATATTTCTTAGTTCACGTCCCTGAATAATAAAAAGGAAGAAAAATGAAAAAATTTATTTTTTTAATAAAGATTACTATGCTCGTATTTTTTTTAACCGGTGTCAGCTTTCTTCAGAATAATGATTATAAATTTGAAGGCGAAAGGCATCTTACCAATATCCGGATGTTGACAGATGGCGGCGAAAATGCAGAAGCTTATCTTTCCTTTGATGAACGGAAATTAATTTTTCAGTCAACTGTCGGCAATATGAAATGCGATCAGATATTTACAATAAACTTAGATGGTAGTGAAAAGAAAATTGTTTCAACAGGTAAAGGAAGAACCACCTGCTCTTACTTTTTACCCGGCGATCAAAAAATAATTTATGCATCCACACACCTCGCGGGTGATGACTGCCCTCCTCCCCCGGATCGTTCTAAAGGTTATGCATGGAAATTATATGACTCATTCGATATATTCTCTGCTAATGCTGATGGTACTGAAGTAAAGCAACTTACATCTGCGAATGGATATGATGCCGAAGCAACAGTTTCCCCCAAAGAAGATAAAATCGTTTTTACTTCCACCAGAGATGGCGATCCTGAGCTTTATGTGATGGACATTGATGGTTCAAATCAAACAAGACTTACTTTTGAAAAAGGATATGATGGCGGTGCATTTTTTTCTCAGGACGGAAGTAAAATTGTATTTAGAGCAAGCAGACCAAAAACTGCGGAAGAGCTTGCAGATTATGAAGACCTTGCTAATAACGAAATGTTCCGTCCAACAATCCTCGAAATTTATGTCATGAATTTATATGGCTCGGATATCCGTCGGGTAACAAATTTTGGTAAAGCAAGTTTTGCTCCTTTCTTTCATCCGGATGGAAAGCGAATAATTTGTTCTTCAAACGTGAACAGCCAGAGCGGAAGAGATTTCGATCTGTACTTAATCAATATTGACGGAACAGGATTAGAGCAGATCACTTTCAACGATACCTTTGATGGCTTTCCAATGTTCACAAAAGATGGTAAGCAGCTTGTCTTCTGCTCAAACAGATTTAATATAAATGAAGGTGATACAAACGTATTTATTGCTGATTGGGTTGATTAGATACTCGATGCTTGATGATAGTAACTCGGTACCAGATGTCCGATTCCTGATACCCGATGGTGATGCACAATTTTAAAATAAACTCAGAAAGGGAAAAAATGTATTATAGAAATTTCACAAGTCTCTACTTTTTACTGTTGATTCTTTTCAGTTACGTCTCAACTTATTCTCAAGCTATTTCTAATCCTGAAATCACTTCTGAAGAAATAAAAGAGCACATTACTTTTCTTGCATCGGATGAATTAAAAGGAAGAGACAGCGGAACTGAAGAAATAAAAAAAGCTGCAAGCTACATTAGCGATGAATTTAAAAACTATGGATTGGAACCAATATTTCAGGGCAATTATTTACAGGAATTCCCTTTTATCAAAACAATCGAGCTGACTGACAAAAACACCATATCATTTCTAACAAAAGAAAATGAGGTAAAACCAAAATTGAAAGAGGATTACATCACTGTTCCTTTTTCAGGTAATTCTGATGTCAATGCTAATTTGGTTTTTGTGGGATTTGGAATTTCAGCAGCCGACCTTGAATATGATGACTATGCAGGGATTGATGTAAAAGATAAAATTGTAATTGTTATGAGAGATACCCCAGAACCAAATGTTCCTCATTCTGAATTTGACGCTCACTCTCCACTAAGGAAGAAAGCCTCGGTTGCAAGAGACAAGGGAGCAGCAGCTATCATCTTTGTTAATCCTTACAATGAAAATAAAACCACGGATGATCTGATAGAATTTAGTTTCGACAGGGGTGGTTCGATTGGTGGATTCTCCGTAGTAAACGTTA
>Ga0154769_1071_pt1 | contig 10289 bp, 10 predicted proteins | sample Rifle2008BG16ft_FD_105777 | JGI IMG/M metagenome (GOLD analysis project Ga0154769, IMG submission 105777) | Ignavibacteria bacterium RBG_16_36_9 | reverse complement strand
GATATACATAACTCAAGAAGCAAAAATGTATCGATTCAAAATTGCTAATGTCATTCCTGTGAAAACAGGAATCCATAAAAGTCGTATTAAATGGATTCCCACTTTGGTGGGAATGACAATTAGTACTAAAAGAATTATTTCCTATTTTGTTTTTTTCTGTTTCTGTTTATCATCAGCATCTTCTTTCTTTCCATCGCCGCCATTTTTAATCATTCCAAGCTTCGTGCGAAGTTCTTTATCTAAATTATTTCTTAACTCTGCTATTTCAATTAACTTCTGCCTGAATCCTTCTCTGCCCTGGAAGCGATCTTCGCCGTAACTAAACCATGCGCCGCTCTTCTTCACAATACCCAGATCAACTCCCAGATCTATTAAGTCACCAGTTTTGCTAATGCCTTCATTGTAAAGAATATCAAACTCAACTTGTTTGAATGGTGGAGCGACTTTACTCTTTACAATTTTTACTTTGGTTCTGTTGCCAATGACATCCTCACCCTCTTTTATAGCGGCGATTCTTCTTATATCAATTCTAACGGAAGCATAAAACTTAAGCGCATTTCCACCTGTTGTTGTTTCAGGGTTACCAAACATCACTCCTATTTTACTTCTAAGCTGGTTAACAAATATCACTGAAGTCTTAGATTTAGAAATAGCTGCTGTAAGCTTGCGAAGTGCCTGTGACATCAATCTTGCCTGAACCGCCATTGTTGCATCTCCCATTTCTCCTTCAATCTCAGAACGCGGAACAAGCGCTGCAACAGAATCAATAACGATAACATCAAGTGCGTTGCTGCGAACAAGAGTATCTGTAATCTCAAGTGCCTGTTCACCATAATCTGGTTGTGAGATGAGAAGATTTGCAGTATCAACTCCGAGCTTTTTAGCATAGTTAACATCAAGAGCATGTTCCGCATCAATGAATGCAGCCAGCCCACCCATTTTTTGTGCTTCTGCAATTACGTGAAGACAAAGAGTTGTTTTTCCGCTGGATTCGGGTCCATAAATTTCAGTAACTCTTCCTCTGGGTATTCCTCCGATACCAAGCGCATAATCGAGCGAAAGTGCACCGGTTGGTATTGCTTCAATATCATGAACGACACCATCACCCAGTTTCATTATGGAACCCTTTCCATAAGTTTTCTCTATGGACAGGATAGCATCTTCAATGATTTTCATTTTTTGTTCTTTATCTGCAGCCATTTTAGTCTCCATTATTTAAGTTCGTAAATTTTTAAAACTTTATATTCCGATCCACTTGGTTTAAGCACACTCTGTATAAGAGCAATTTGATAAGTATTGAATTCTATTGGATCGAATTTATATTCTTTAATTTTCTTAATGAAATCCTCAGTTACTCTCTCCTTAATTCTAAGTAAAGTTAGATGCCCTTTAAATTTTCTTTTTTCAATTTCGATGTCATACTTTTCCAATCTGTTGTTCAATTCTTCCACAAGCGAAATTATTGAATCATCAGTTTCAAGATTGCACCAAAGAATTTTTGCCCGATTATCCCGGAAGAAAAAACCAAATCTTGAAATCGTACAATCAAAAGCAGAATAATTTTTTACAAACTCAAGTTCATCTATGATTTGCTGAAGAAGCTCTTCCTTAACTTCACCGATAAATTTTAAAGTTAGATGTACTGTGTTTTTAGCTTCCCAAAGATAGCCCGATGGCGTTTCTGCAGCAGCATAGCAATGATTGAAAATTTCCGACTTAACCACATCAGGAATTTTTAAGGCAACAAAAAGTCTAATCATCCCAAGAAATTCCGAGAAGCTGCCTTCTGACAAAATCTAATGCAGCCTGTGCCGTACGCTGCTTATTCAGTAAACGATCATCACCAAAGTGAAATTTTTTCGCGGTGCAGACTTTATCATCACAATAACCAATGTACACAAGACCAACCGGTTTATCAACTGTTGCTCCGGTTGGACCCATTATACCTGTAGTTGCCAAACCGATGTCAGCACCGCTTGTAGATTTAATACCTTCAGCCATTTGCATTGCAACTTCCATACTTACAGCACCGTGTTCCGCAAGTATATCTTCATTCACTTTTAGTATTTCAACTTTAGCAGCATTGCTGTAGCAGATAACACCCCGTTCAAAATATTTGCTGCTTCCGCTAACATTAGTAAGCATATTTCCAACAAGTCCACCCGAACAAGATTCAGCAGTTGCAATTTTAAATTCTCTTTCCATAAGAAGTCTGCCAACTACCGCTTCAAGCTGATCCTCACCAACTCCATAAATAAATCTGCCGGCTTTACTTCTTATTCTTTGTTCAACTTCTGTAAGCTTATTCTTTAATTCCAATTCATCATCACCTTCAACAGACAAACGAAGTTTCACGCCAAACTGATTTGGCAGAAAAGCTAATTTGGCACCCCGCAATAATTCATCAAGGTTTCCTAATCTTTCGTACAAAGTTGATTCGGGGATGCCTGTAGTTTGCAGCATCTTTTTCCTAAGAATCTTTTGTCCTGCACCTATTCTTTCCTTTAGTTTCGGGATGATTGTGAATTCCATCATTGCTTCCATTTCATAAGGGACACCCGGCATCACTGCAAAAATTTTATTATCTTTTTCAATCCATAATCCAGGCGCAGTGCCAAGATGGTTTCTAATTACTTCTGCAATTTTCGGCACCTTTGCCTGGTCGATATTAACATTGGTAACTTTTCTTTTTCTCTTTTCAAATAGATTTTTAATGTCTTCCAGGACATCTTTGTTTTCAATCAGTTCAGTTTTGAAGAAATCCACAATTGATTTCCTAGTTACATCATCGTGAGTTGGACCCAATCCTCCAGTTATTATAATCAAATCAGCAACTCCAGAAGCAAAATTTAATTCATTAAGAATAACCGAATTGTCATCCCCGATAACCGATGATTTAATTACAGGTATGTTTATTTCGAATAGCTGAACTCCGATGTATGCTGCATTTGTATTGAGAGTATTTCCGAGAAGAATTTCATCACCAATCGTAATAATGTATGCTTTCATTTAAGTCAAAAAATGTGGTTAAAAAGTACCGAGCAAATATAATACAAGATGCATAATTATAAGAGTGTAAATGCCTGATATTACATCGTCAATCATAATTCCAAGCCCTCCTTTAAGTCGTTCCAGATTTCTTGCAGGTGGTAGCTTAATTATATCCAGGATTCTCCAAAGAAAAAATGCTGCTGCTACAATACCAACCGTTTTTGGTAATGCCACCAGCGAAATCCACATACCAACTACTTCATCAACTGTGCATTGAGCTGGATCCTTTCCGTATTCAGCTTCAAACTTATTGCCTAAATAAATTCCATAAACCATAAAAATCATTGTTGCAGGAATAATAATAAACAACTGTTCAAATCCAGGTATAAGGTAAATGATTAAAGCAGCAAGACTTCCGACCGTACCTGAAATGAGAGGTGAATAGCCGGTGTAGAAACCCGAACCAATAAATTTTTCAAAAGTTTTAATTTTCAACTTTTAATAGTCTTAAAATGATTTTCCAATTTCTGAAAATATAGAGCAATCCTGAATGCAACGTTATTATTGTTATGAGTAATGCAACAAAGAAAATTAACTGATCATCAAGCATCGCCGAAATTATTTTTCCATGAACTGAATTAATTTCAGGTGTGAATTGAGCTACATAAAGAATCAACAAATAATAAAGAAAAGTCATCTGCAGCAGAGTTTTCCACTTTGCATAGTAGCTTGTAGTAAAAATATAATTTTTCATATCAGAAAAAACTCTGAGCAGAGTAATAATAACATCTCTTCCTATAATAATTATCACCATCCACAAGGGAACTAAATCAACGATGGCAAACCCGATAAAAGCGGCAGAAGTTAAAATTTTATCAGCCAGAGGATCCCAGAATTTTCCCCAGCTTGTTATATAATTGAATTTTCTTGCCAGCCAGCCGTCATACCAATCAGAAAGAGCTGCAACGATATAAATTGCTACTGAGACTTGTTTCATCCAGATCAAATCGGATAAAAATAAATAAAGGAACACCGGAGAAAGTATTATTCTTAAAACCGTAAGTTGATTTGGAAGCGTCATTTAATAATAAAATCCCGGTTGAAAAGAAAAAAAGACTAATTTCAATAATTAGTTGTAATTCTAATAAAAAAACTATTAGAAATAAAATTAAACTAAACTATCCCCGGTAAGTTTTTTATAAATGTCGAGATACTTTTCGCTTGTTTTTCTAATAATATATTCGGGCAGCGGCGGCGGAGGTGGCTGCATATTAAAATTTATTGAAATAAGATAATCACGAACGAATTGCTTATCAAAGCTCTCTTGTCCCCTTCCCTTTTCATATTTGTCGAGAGGCCAGAATCTTGACGAATCGGGAGTCAGCACTTCATCAACCAGAATTATTTCACCATTTACCTTGCCAAATTCAAACTTGGTATCTGCAATAATAATTCCTCTGGTGAGAGCATATTCTGAAGCTTTTTTATAAATATTAATTGTAGCGTTTTTAACAGCATCAAATGTATTTTTGTCAACTATTTGCATCGCTTGCTCGGCGGAGATATTTTCATCATGTTTACCAATTTCAGCTTTTGTTGATGGAGTAAAAAGCGGTTCAGGAAATTTTTCGGATTCCTGCAATCCTTCAGAAAGTTTAATTCCGGAAATCTTACCTGTTCTTTTATAATCTTTCCAGCCTGAACCGGTAATATAGCCACGCACAATACATTCAATTGGAACAACCTCTGCTTTTTTTATCAGCATTGACCGGTTCTTGAGAGCATCAGAATATTCTTTGCACTCAACAGGATATTTATTTACATCAGTGGTTATGAAATGATTAGGAATAATATCTTTTGTAAAGTTAAACCAGAATTCAGAAATTTTTGTAAGCACCGTTCCCTTGTATGGAATGCCCTGGTTCATAATCACATCAAAAGCAGATAATCTATCTGTTGATACAAGCAGAAGGTATTCACCAACTTCATAAATATCTCTGACTTTACCTTTTGCGTACAACTTTAAATTAGGAAATCTGGTGTTTAATATTACTTCGGGTTGCATACATTACTCTATTTTTTGTCGAAATATATTATATGACGTTCATTTATCAAATAATCTATTTGAATTTAGAGAATTTCTTTCAATTCAAATTTCATCTCGTCATAACCAATTAGATTCATTACTGTACCAATAAACCCTTCCGAATCAATAAATGCCTCAAGTTTGACAAGTCCAATATTTGGTGCTCGCCACTCATAAAATTTAGTATGGGAACCACTTTTCTTTTTATTAATATCTATTTGAAATTTTACACAATCAAATTTACCAGCTTCAGTTTCAACAACCTCTCCGCCTAAAACTTTACCTGCAACTTTAATCGTGTCGGGATTTTCTTCATCAATATATTCAACGCCATTCCAAGTCCAGGTGTCATCTTTTCTTAGAGGGAAAGGAAATCTTAAATAAGGCCGATTATAAGTTATCGAAGCACTTGATGAGATGAAAAGAAATACATCAACTTCCTGATCGAGTTTCGTTAAAAAAACTGTATCATTTGCAACGTGAACAGTTTGAACAAAGTAGAAGTCATCATTTCGTAAATCCATTATGTAACTGTTGCCTTTTTTCTTAATCACAGCATGTGCTTCACCCATGCTTGAGTTGTAAACTAACTTTAATGATGGATCAGTTGGGAAATAGTCTGGGCCAATGTAAACTTCATCCAAATAAAGATTTATCTCATTATCAGAAAGATGAGAAAGAATATCCGAATTAAGAACTCCTGAAAAGAGCAAGATGCTTGCAAGAAGAAATATTTTATTAATCATATTCGTTTCGAAATAAGTTATAGTTTAATTGTTAAATCAGTTAGTGCAAGTTACTGGTTGGCAAAATTGTACCAAGGTCAATTATTCTTGGACAGATAGGCTTCGAAATAAATATCTCTTTGGATCAATTGACCAGGATATTCCACAGGAAATAAAAAGAAAAGACTAACCCAGAACGATTTGCTTGTGGGCGGATACGAAAGGAAATCAAACTTTCGCCCAAAGTTTCTTTTTTTTAGAACCGTTAATTCAACTTTTTCAAAAAAATACTTTAGCGAGTAATTGTTAAAACCAATAACATGGTAAGGAGAATCAAATGGTTTTATTTTTTCAGACTCATTCTTTTTGCCAGCAACTTTAAATGCAAGTTTTCTAACACTATTAAAAAGGCAATCTTCATTGGGAACGCCAATGTAAATAACACCACCCTTAGATAAAAGTTTTTTTATTTTTGATAAATATTCAAAAGGATTCAGAACATGTTCAACAACTGAATCAACATAAATAAAATCAAAATGATTTTCGGGCAAGTCAGATTCAAGCAGATTGGATTTTATAAACTTTATACCGGATAGTTTTGCTTCCTGTAACCGATTATCTACTATATCTATTCCGGTTGCTTCCCAGCCTCGCTTATTAGCTTCTAACAATCCCTTTCCCTCCCCAGCACCGACATCCAGGTATCTAAGCCTTTGATTTTTATTTTCAATTAAACTTCTTGCTTTATCGAATCTTTCGGCAAGTTCTTTTTTTCTTTTCTTAACTAACCAGCTAGATTGGTTGGAAAAATATTCGGAATTATAAAGTTCGCTCCATTGATCGCTGCTAAAATCAATTTTAGGTGACACGTAGTAAAGCTGGCAATAATCACATTGAACTATCTTAAATTCTCTGTCAACAAATTTTTTGGAAATTAAGTTGGTCCTTGGTAAACCAATTTCTTTTTTTTTATTTGAATTGCATATCGGGCAGCAATCTTTCATTTATAATCTCCGAGTGATACCGAGAAATATTTGTGTAGAAATAAATAATTTATTTAGTGTTAGAAAAAAGTAAGTATGCTTTGAAATAAAAAAAGAGGCTGTCGGTATCAGCCTCAATTGACGTGGGCAGAGACGGAATTGAACCGCCGACACATGGATTTTCAGTCCATTGCTCTACCGACTGAGCTATCTGCCCAAAATTTTGCGAGCAAAAATAAGAATAAACTTAGTTTTCTCAAAAGAATTATTCTACAGTAACGCTCTTGGCTAAATTTCTTGGTTGATCCACATCCAGACCTTTTTTAACCGCAATATGATAAGCCAAAAGCTGTAAAGGAATAGAAGTAAGAATTGGAGTCAACATCTCAATAGTTCTTGGAATTTTTATTGTATAATCTACCAACTTATCCACCTCGCCGTCACCATTATCTGCTACTGCTATGATTCTGCCGCCCCTTGCTCTGACTTCCTGGATATTACTTAAAATCTTTTCATAAGTGGAATCTTTAGGTGCAATAAAAACCACCGGCATATTTTCATCAATCAATGCAATTGGACCGTGTTTCATTTCTGCAGCTGGATAGCCTTCAGCATGAATATATGAAATCTCCTTTAACTTTAATGCACCTTCCAAAGCAACCGGGAAGTTATATCCCCTGCCTAAATAAAGAAAATTTGGTGAGTCTTTGAATTCCTCTGCGAGCCTTTCGATTTCATTATTTAATTTCAAAATTTGCTCTATTTTGGAAGGTATTTCATCTAATGCAGAAGCAATCTGTTTACCTTCAGAAGATTTCAATCCTTTTCTCTTACTGATTAGCAGAGTTATAAGAGCAAGAACAACAAGCTGGGCTGTAAATGCTTTTGTAGATGCAACTCCAATTTCAGGACCGGCATGAATATAGACACCGCTCATACTTTCTCGAGCAATAGTACTGCCAACAACGTTACAGATTCCAAGCGACAAGGCACCTCGGCTTTTTGCTTCTTTTAAAGCAGCTAAAGTATCCGCTGTTTCTCCGCTTTGTGAAATAAAAAATATAGAATCCTCTCCTGATAAAATCGGGTTACGGTATCTAAATTCAGAGGCATACTCAACTTCAACAGGAATTCTTGCGTATTGCTCCAGCATATATTCGCCAACAAGTGCAGCATGCCAGGATGTACCGCAGGCAGAAATCAGTATCCTTTTTGAATTAACCAATCTATCAATAACATCATCTAATCCTCCAAGCTTTGCGGTGCCTTCTTCGATTAGAAGCCTTCCTCGCATTGAATTACGAGTAGACTCTGGTTGTTCCATTATTTCTTTAAGCATAAAATGAGAATAGCCACCTTTATCAATCTCATCAATGCTCATATTTATTTCATGTATTTCCTTTTCAATTTGTTTATCTGCAATTGTTTTAACCAAATACTTATTCTTATAAACTTCAGCGAATTCACCATCATCCAAATAGATTACGTTTTTTGTATGAGCAAGAATTGCAGAAACATCTGATGCGATGAAATTTTCACCCTTCCCAATACCAATTACTAATGGCGAGCCTTTTCTTGCAGCTATAATTTTATCAGGCTCTTTTGAATAGATTACAGCAAGACCATAAGTACCGTTAACTTCATTCAATGCCATTTGAACAGACTTGCTAAGGTTGTATCCCTTTTTCAAGAAGCTATCAATAAGGTGAGCAAAAACTTCAGAGTCAGTATCACTTTCAAATTTGTATCCAAGTGATATCAAACCATTTTTTAACACTTGAAAATTCTCGATAATTCCGTTATGAATTATAAAGAGTGTATTATCTTTATTCGTATGAGGATGAGCATTCTGCTCATTAGGAATTCCGTGTGTGGCCCATCTTGTATGACCAATTCCAATTTCTGAATCTAACACAAGTTCATTAACTTTTTCTTCAAGTAAAGAAACCTTACCCTTATTTTTTATTATGATAGGTTCCTGACCGTGTATTATTCCAATGCCTGCAGAATCATATCCACGATACTCAAGTCTTTTAAGTCCCTGAATTAGAATGGGAACACAATTTTGATTTCCTATATAACCTACTATTCCACACATAAAATTTTATTTTTTCCTGATTAAGAAATTATCTGATAGAAATTTATCGCTGTTTCAAATTTACTTCCGATGAGACAGATATGAAAGTTTAGCCCAATTTCAGTTTAAAAATTGGGCTTATAGAAGAAATTAAATTATTACCTCACCTTTGCAAGTTTTTGAGTGATGGTTTTAGTTTTATCAGGGAACTTTGCTATTACTTTGTATAAATAAACACCGTTACCTACTTCATCACCATCTTCATCTCTGCCATCCCAATAGATTTTGTTAAAATTTGTAATCAATTCAGTTGGTGAAAGTTTAATATCCCGGATTAACCTGCCAGCAATTGTATATATCTTAATATCTAGTTCATTTGGCTTATCCTGACCTTTAAGGATGAAAGTAAAATGAGTAGTCCTCGCAAATGGATTGGGATAATTGTAAACCTGATCAATATCGTTTTCATTATAAACGTAAAATATAATCCTATAAGATGTAGAATCGAAGAAATTTCCTGATGCATCTTTTGCAAGTACTTCCAAAGTTTGCCTGCCATCTTCCAACTCAGGTTTCCATGTAATAACAAACGGAGTGCCTGGTCCCTGATAGTTCCAACTTAGTTCCGGTTGATAAAAACGCAATGGTTTATTGTTGTGAACAATCGTAAAATAACTTGTATCAAGTGGTAAAGGACTATTATCTTCTAAGGTTATAATAACTTCCGGTGCAGATGAAACGATATCATTATCAATAATTTCCTGTCCATCAAATTTCACATTAAAGACCGGGCGTACTGAATCCCTGGCAACAAAGAAAGTTTGATCGATGAGATTATTGAAATAGAAATATTCTCTTTTTCTCTGTTCACCAAATACAGTAACTTCATTTTCGAAAAGAAGTTTTCTCGTATCGATTGCATATTCGATTGGTGTGGAAGAACTATCACCAGGCACACTTACAATTGGACTAAAGATAATACTATCAAGTCCATTCAAATAGAAGTTTAATTTCAGAGAATCAGATGTAACATTGCCAAAATTTCTTGCTTTAAAGTCGAACGTCACGGGATATCCCTGAATCAGTGAATCCTGCTGAAAATTAAAATCTTCTCTTTCAACATAAACATCAGAAAGTGGCTGGTAATCAAACTGAACACTTTTTAGCTCCATTGGTTCTGTGGTTGTGAATGTGGAATCAGTCAAATCAAATTTCAGTCTGAGATTTGAATATAAGTTGGTGTTAATTTCTGAAAGAGAAGTAGAATCTGGAATATTAACTTGAAGCGTATCCCAATTCTTAGTTGAAGAATTCTGTCCTAAAAGTAAAGTTGAATATATTCCGGTTGGACTCGGATTAATCAAATCATATTTCACATTATTCCACCATGCTACAGGGCCAACTGTTTTAGTTGTAATAGTGCCGTT
>Ga0154769_1179_pt1 | contig 10583 bp, 8 predicted proteins | sample Rifle2008BG16ft_FD_105777 | JGI IMG/M metagenome (GOLD analysis project Ga0154769, IMG submission 105777) | Ignavibacteria bacterium RBG_16_36_9 | reverse complement strand
ATTAATCAGGAGTATTTTAGTAATTTAGGTGGGTCAATTTTCGATGGGAAAAGTGGGTCAATTTTAAGTGGGAATCTTCACTTGGCGTTCTTCTCGGTTGATGCTCACCTCAGAGGGAGTAAAAGACGCAAAGACAGGATACAAGCGGTTCATAATGAATATTTCAGACAGGATCAACAGGATAAATTCATCCTGTGAATTCTGTTACCCCTATCTCAATTCTCTTATGAACTTATAATAATTATATACAAAGAATTGCTCCAATTCTTCTCTATGTCTCGGTATTATCCTGCCGCTTTTGTCTTCAGCGAATTTAAAGCACAATTCCAAGAAATCCATAGATGATTTGCAAAGGTCTCTACTTCTTTTTCATCATATTTCCTGTAATGTATCTTGCCGAACCTGTCAACGCCATATCTTGAAGGTATGTAATAGGATTCAAGTTTGTTAACATCAGGCAGCAGCTTCATAAATCATTATTCAGGTCTTTAGATTCCGGGATGACGAATTTAACAAGATGGTTTGTATATATATGTTCATCTGTGATCAAAATATCAAGAAGCGAGAGACATGCTTTTGCTGATTTTTCGGATGCCTGCTGGGAGTGGAAGATCGCCATGGAATAAAGCCCCTCTTCCAATGCAGGTCCGATAATTGATGTATCGTTCACCGCATCAAGTAAATATCTGACAGCCCTTGCTTCTCTTATATCAGACATGATAACCTACTGTATTGCCTTCCGCAATGATGGGTCTTATTTTCTCTACAACACTTTTGCACCTGATCAATATATCTGTACCATAAAGAAGCCTGCTTACATGGTATATTTCATAAAGAAATGGTGAAGAGTATTCCAGGTCATCCATTCCTATGAGCAATATCTCAAGCGGCTCTTTTTATTTTTCCAAGAAGCGAGTACCTTATTCGAGATATTTTGTCTAAATCCTTTTCAGGATATTCCCTTACAATTACAGCAATGTCGTAATCGCTTTTTTCGTTTTCTTCTCCTTTTGCGATGCTGCCGAATAGGTATATTGCTTCGATGCTGTTTATTTCTTTTAATGTGGCATTGACGATTTTTTTAAGATCTCTTTTCTTTTCAGTGTCCATCAGTTTACCTCATAGCAAAGTCCCTTAATTTTTAAATTAATTCTGCTAAATTTTCTATTACATAGTTTTGGTCAATTTTTTCTTGCTCAAGACGAAAATTTTTCTCATTCAAAAAATCAAATAGTTCTTTTTCTTCCGTCGTTAAATTCTGCAAATTAATAGCTGCATTAGTGGGTGTTCCTGATACGATAAATTGTTGAAATAGATTTAGGGTTTTAAAATCCATCATAACTGATTTTGTGTGTGGAAAATACGACTTTATTTGAGATAATATTTGAAATCCTTGTGCATCAATATCGCCCCAGTAGAAAATATTTGAATTCTTTAGCCAATCAATTTGTTTCAATATCTCAATTCCAAAACCTCCAATAAATAACCCGAATGTATCTTTTAAATATGGTAAAGTCAGAAAATTCATTTTATTCTCCGTAATTATAAATCGTCCATTCATTATTTTGAGATTATTGAATATTATTACTGGAATGGAAAAATCTGAAAAAGATAAATTATATTTTGCTAATAAACTTTGATCTAATGCTCTTACTCTGATAAGTGGCTCATCATATCTTAGATAAAACCTTTTTTCAAATTCAGATTCATCCTTTTTTATAGCTTCCTTGGACAGTAAAAAGTCCAAAAGTTGCTTTAAAGTTCCTTTATTTTCTTCGATGAATTTTGTATGGATTTCTATAGGCAATTCACGAATGTAAAGATTTGGTTTCGTATTTTTTTGAAAATATTCACAAACTTTCAAAATATCGTTCCATTTGCCAATATTATCAATAACTTTACTAGTATTTTTATCAATCCAACCATTGAGACTAGGTATTGTTTCTCGAATCTGAAAGAAAGCTATTTTAAATTCAGAAGCTTCTTTCTCTTTGTTAATAAATTTCAGGAAATCAGCCTCTTCCTCAAAATAGATTCTGCAGGGTAAGGATTGTAATCTATATCTGCGTGTGTTGAATCGCTCCAATTCGATTTTATAACCATAACCTAGTTTATCTTTTGATCCATTAATTAATTCTTCAACTTCCTTTTTCAGTATAATATAATCACCTGTGTGATTGGGTTTGCCAAAGTGAATATCTATAGGGAAAAACAACTCTGATTTCAATAGCGCAATTAGATATTCGTAATACAATCTTTCAGCTTTTTTCCTTATTCCGGCAGGATTGATCATGATTGGGGATGCGAATCTTTAAATTCTTTTTTCTTTTCAGCATATTCTTGCATTGTTAAAGTGTGAACCTTAGAATTGTTTAAATCCTGATTATTTTCTACATAATGCACAGCAGAAATATATGGCTCTACGATATGGATTTTATCTGATGGCGTAACTACGAGTAACTGTAAATTTAATTTTTTAAATAACTCCATAGCATGGCGAGAATTTGCTTCATCGGATTTACTAAATGCCTCGTCTATGGCGACAAAGCGGAATGATTTTGATTTAATTTGATGCGAATCCAATCCAAATTGATAGGCAATGGCTGAAGCAAGAATTGTATATGCAAGCTTAGCTTTCTGACCGCCCGATAAACCGGATGAATCTGAATAATGATTCTTTTCTAAATTGTTTGCTTTATATCTCTCACTGGCTGCGAAATCTAACCAGTTCCGCACGTCAGTAACTTTTTCAGTCCATCGCTGTTCTTTATCAAATTGTTCTATAATTTTCCTTATTTTATGAAAGCTTGCTTCATTTGATTCAGAACTATCTACTCTACCTATATCTGGTAAACAATCTCTGAGCATTAATCTAAATGTTCTGATTTCAGCGTCACGATTAGGCTTACTTTCAAGTATAATAAAAGTTGATGCAGTATATTCGATTGTTACTAAAGATTGATTTAAAGCCTCAATTTTTGTTTTAATCTCCTCTTCCTGTGATTCAAGGATTGATTGAAAACTAGCAATATCCCGAATAACATTTTCATTGAGCAATTCCTTGAAGCGTTTTTTATGCCGAGGTAAATCCTCTCGTTCGATTTTATTTAGAAATTTCTTAAATTCATTTATGAAATCTATATTTGGAATTACATCTATGGTCTCTTCTGGATTATCTCTTATATAATCCGACATCATTTTTTCTATAGCTTTTTCAGTTTTTTTTGCTTTTTCTTCATTCTCTTTTGTTTTTAACTGAAATGTAGTTTTAGTCTCATCTTCTAATTTCCCAATAGTTTCAATCGTTATTGTCTTGCCTTGTAGATATAGTTCTATTTTCGGGGAATATAGTAGTATTTCCTCTTCTTTATAATAATTTAACAATTGTTGGCAGACTACCAAATATTTTTTGTACTCTTCGATGTCTCTCTCAAGATTAGTTTCTTTTCTTGTGATTTCTTTCATCCGTGTTTCTGTATCATTTTGTTTTGTTTTAACTTCATTCAATTGCATTTGTAATTGTCTGTGTTTATCAGAACTCTCCTCTAATTTTTTCTTTTGTTGTATCAGATTTCCAATGTCTACATCCACTCTCCTCCATTCTATTTCTGCAAAATCTTTATAAATCATAAAATTCTGCAATATTTCTTTCTTATGGTCAAGTTGGACTTGATCTTTACCAACAGTACTAATACGTTCATTAATTTGATTTATTTTAATTTTAAGATCATTCAACCCTTTCTCAATGGCTTTGATTTTCTCTTGATTGTTCCACCCTAGAATATAATTTCTTCTTTCAAATATATTTATCCGATCATCTTTTATGTGCAGTGCCTTTCCTTTTATGAGACCACTTTTTGTTAAAGCTTTTGATTCGCTTTCAAAACGTTCTAAGTTATCACAACAAATATGATTATAATGTTCGATTAATTCATTTTTGATCCATCCATGAAATTCTATATCTGGCTTTAATTCGATTTTATTGTAAATCTCGTCTGTATCTATATCTCTGTAAGATTTATAATCGTTTTTTCGTATTACTTTGCTATATTCAAGCTTACCTTTCAAGTCAGTTTTATTTACATAGTTATTGAATCTGTTGTAATGGATATCTTGAACAAGTATGCGTAAGCCGAAGTTATGTAGCAGGCGCTCAATCGCTCCTTCCCATTCTTTTTCTGTGTCTTTTACTTTTAACAACTCACCGACGAAAGGCAACTCCTGTTCAGGAATCTCTAAAAATGCTGAAATTCTTTTTCTTATTTCAAGATTTTTACCTGGTATCTGACTTTTTCTTTGTTTTAAAGATTGAAGTTCAGTGTTATTTTCCTTATATCTATCCTCTAGTTGTTTTAACTCAAATTTTAACTCATCTCTCTGAAGAACTAGCTTTTGTAACTGCTCTTCAATAGATTTTTTGATTAAACAACTATCGGAGGAAGCAGCATAGAATGCGTTTTCGTCTGGTTCGGGATTGTATTTTAACTGTTTCGCTAGATTGCTATAATCCTCGGCTTTTTTCTTTTTCCTCTCTAAATCTTCCTGACGATATCTAATTTCTTGGTCAATGCTTTTTATATGTTGTCCAATTTCATCCTTATTAATTGCAATATTCAGTTCAGTTTCCATCTGTCTTAATTTTTCCAATTCAGTGCTTAAAGTTTCTATCTGATTCTTTACTTGAACTAGATGATACTGTTTGTCATCAATGGCTTTATTCAATAAATCAATTTTAATTTTAGAAAAAAAAGCTGAAACGATTCGTAAGCAATTTTCAGATTCTTTTATCTCAGAAGAAAGTTTCTCAAATAGATTTGATTCATCCACCAGTGGCTTTAATTGTTGCGATTGCTTTTCAGCTTTTTGGATTGCTTCATACGATTTAGTTAAATCAACATAATTTTTCTTTAACTCATTTATTTTTTCATTAACATCTAATTTTTCCAGCATATAATTACGCAGAAAATCATTTAAATCACCAATTACTTTTATTGCAACAGTTTGATTAAATAGATCTAGTGCTTTTTCAGATAATGAACCAAAAATTTTGCGAAAGGCAGCGCTATAATCTATAAATTGATCATAAAGTTTGGTATTCTCATTTACGTTAAGTTTTTTCTTTAAATCTCTTATGCTAGATACTTTGTTAAAGTGTTCTTCTATATTCAATTCTTTTTCTGATATCAAAAAGAATTTCCTAATTGAATCATTTTCAAACCAGAATACTTGAGCTAAGGTTACCTTCTGCTGATAGTCCTTATTAAAGAAATAAGCAACCAAAACAGAATAATCATCTTTTGTTCTTAGATATTGAACTTTACTTGTGTTTTGATCTACTTCATCCTTTAATCTTCCATAAGCACCCAAAACATAGGTCTTTTCGTCTCTCTCCCGTCTTTTTTCAGTTCCTATTGACGCAAGATTATAATTTCGTTTAATGTTTGGAACTAATAGGGTTAATAATGCATCTACTACTGTGGATTTACCTGAACCATTTAAACCAGTAAGTAAAGAAGTATAACCATGCGGTTCAATACTCCATATTTTTTTGTTAAAAGTACCCCAATTATACATCTCCAGCCTTTGTAAACGGAAGCCCATGTGATCATTATTTATTTCAAATAGATTTCTCTGCATGGATATCCTCTGCGTGTTTTTGTAGCCTTTGTTTAATTTCGTTTAACTTTTCAGCCTTAATTCTAGCTTTTATAATGGCTCTAATCTCGTATTCTACTTTTCCAGGATTTTCTAGTGGCCTTAAAAAGCCTAATTCAATTACCTTATTTATGATTGTATCAAATTTCCTTCGTTGCTTTTTCTCGTCCGTTCTTTCTTTGAAGAATTGAAGTAACATTTCATATATATCTTCTATAGTAACAATTGGCCGTAACGAGTAACTACCTCCCGTATCGTACTGTAACAACTTTTCACGAAGTAAAACACATAATAATGTAACATCATAACTCAATGGAATTTTACGAGTAAGCCTTGGCAAATTGATATTATTCTCCTCTTCAAATCTTTTCTGTTCTATAAACGCGTAGCCATCACTTTCGTTTGTAATAACCCTTATGCCAATTTTTTCGAAATATTCTTCTATAGAGGTTTGGTTAGACATCAGATTTTCCCAAATATCTTTATCATCATAGTGAACCGCTCCCTGCAATAGTTTGATAACTGCTGGTGCATATTTTAAAATTTTATCAGTTTCCATAATTGATCGATTTTATCTTGTAAAAATGATTTGGGGGGTTTTGATTCTCCTACATAACTTATTACTATCGAATTCATTTTTGATAATGATATGAACTTGATTTTTATCATCAATTATATGTTTACCATCTTCAGAAGCAATCTTAAAATAGGCAATTAATTCAGAAATTCCTCTTTCTATCGGAAATTTTTCTATTACTTCCTCTAAAGTTATTTGCGGACGATATAATATGAAATTATGAATTCTTTGTTTTAATTCAGCTTCATCTATGAAAAACTGATTAAATAAATCATCCATTTTCAATTCGTCTTGGCCTACTTCAATTAATATATCTCTGAAAGATGGTTTTTGTACTGGCATCCAAAGTGGTCTATCCATAATCAGTTCGACATCAGGATCGCTTTCTAAAAATATAAAATCTTTATCAATTGGATTTCTCTCAATAATGCCTAATGCTATTTGTTCTATTTCTCTAATCAATTCTATTACTCTTTGATTTTCAAGGAAATTTGTTTCATCTAATATTTTTCTTAACTGCTCTGATAAACGGTGATTTGAGTTAATAACCTTCTCACCTGCACCTAATAGATTTTTCTTAATTTTTTTCAAAAACTTATCATCTGTCTCCAAAGCACGAATATCAGGAAGATCATAAACTCTTTCAACTAAATATTTTAATTCCTCTTGCTTAGAAGGAGACATTAAAAATTTCCAAAATGCATAGAAACTTTTCCCTTGATCGGAGTCTTTAAGAGAATCATCAGCATCCAAAACAAATCCAACAATCATCCCTTTTATTAAAGCTTCTTTTAACTGCTTCTCTTTAATAGAATGGGTTATATCTTTAAAATTTTGCTCGACTTGCCGGAAATCAGATAGTAATTTGCGTGCTTCATTATTGACCCAAAAAAACTTTTCTTTTATTTGAGTTGAGTTAAGTAAGTCAACCTGGCCAGTTGATCTTATTTTCTCAATCTCTGCTTCAATATTCTCTTTTTGCTTTTGCAATTGGTTTAACCTTTCTTTTGGATCCTCCGTACTTTTATTAATAATATCTTGAAGTTCTTGGAAAATTCTAAGGAATCTTGATTCAGTACCAACAAATTCTTTTTTATCAATATCTTCAAGCCATTGGAATACTTTTTCAGTCTCTGGAGTCAATTCAAGAACAGGATCATCACTGTTCATAGCATGATATCTTCTTAAAAAGCCATGATCATCATCGCACCAATCATCTATATAACCTTGGGAAGTTTTAGGATATGTTTCCGGATTGTTTTTCCTTAAATCTTCCAAGTAATCACTTAGGACTTCTACTAATTCTACGTTAGGGATACTGATTTTTTCAGCTTTTTTGAATCTAATATATAAAAAACTCAAAATAAATGCTGCATGAGGGCTCGTCAATAATTTAAATGAAGGTGAACAAGCTAAGACAAATTTAATTTTATCATGATCCATATATGTAACCTGAATACTTAAAATATTTTTATTGTAATTTCTTTATCCGAAGCATACTTCATTTTGTCTCCTTTTTTGGCAGAAGTTATAATCATTTCTTCATAGAAATAATTTTTTTAATAATGTTTTCAAGAGTTTTGCTATTGTGCCCGTTCTTCTGAGATTCTTTAATGATTGTCATTATAACATTTGGATTTTTTAGGGCATGTGCACGTTTAGAAAAACAAAATTCTGATTGACATTTATCCAATATTCCATTAAACTCTTTTTCACCAATTTCTATTTTTAGAGTGGTTTCTAAATCACATTTAAAACAGGCAAAAGTGTTTTCAACATATTCAGGCCAATCTTCTTCTGTAATCCCTAATAACCTTAATAAGCGATTATTTTCTCTCGGATCGGGTTTTCTATCGAGTAATCGCCCACATTTGGGGCAAGAACCTTCCGTTTCTCCTTTTCCAGAATCGCCATCCCAAATCACATAGACTGGAATACCCAATTGACTAAATATTATATACGGTCTATCAATATTCGCCTTGCCACCACATGGAATCACAGAGAAACCACTTCCTTCAAGCTCTTGCCCCATTGCTTTAGCAACTCCTATGATTGCTGAACGGTCATCCTCACCCTCCACCAAAACTGCAACATCTGAAAAGAAACCCTCGCTCATCCAAGGAGTCATTATTGCTTGAAGTCGAGAGAATAATTCTGAACCAGTATATTTTTGTCCAACTTTACCATTGGCTTCCCAGATAGTTTCCGCCACTTTATTGAGGGTTGTACTAATCACCCTTGTAATCTTAGGTTTACCTTCACCACTGCTTACTTTTCTAAGTAATCTTATTTGCTCAATACGATCAATTCCCACAAAGAGCGGCGAGTGTGTTCCATAAATTATCTGTGTCTTCTCCGCAACACCAGGTGTTTTTCCGCTTGCAAGTTGTAGAAATATTTTAGCAAGATGACGTTGCCTGTTTGGGTGCTGGTACAATTCTGGTTCTTCGATTGCTAATATCAAATTAGGAAGCTTTCCTGCAACTGGACTTACAGTTCCCTCTTGCTCCTTAGAACCTAATTCAGATGATGTTTGAGCTAAGGCAAGATGTTGTAGCATAGTTAAGATAAATGCTCTCTGAAGACCATGACCTGTCCTAGATACGTCCGTTGAATAACCATCTTCAACTAACTTGACAATTGCTTGAGGCATCTGAAGAAATATATTCTCGAGGGGCATCCAAGCTAAGTCGATACTTCCGTCCGGAACAAAAGTTTTTAGTGTTTTTGTCATTTCACTTGCTAAAGAGGCTAGCTCAGTTAGTTGTGATGGATTCATTATATCCTTATATTGTCTATTGGTTTCCTCCTCAAGCCTTTTCAATTCTTCCTTCTGGGCCAGAACACTGCGTACAACTAAATCCATCAAATCTTTTAAAGCAGAACCTCGACTTTCAGCGGCATCATCAGATGCATCTCGGACCGCTGGGATAAATAAGAAGCGTGTAAATCTACCAAGATACCCTTGTGCGACTTCTTTAAAACCAAAGAATTGACCGTCGTCTCGTTGTCGGGTGCATTTATCTGGATGTTCGGCTTCCCATTGATTTAAGTTGTCTAGCACTGCTCCTTGATTTGACCACGCTGTAAGTGTGCTGTAATCTGAAATTGTCCGAATTTTTCCGTACTCTTCTTTCGCAGTCCTCGCATTCGGTGCGGCACGAACGTTTTGAAAATCTGGATTCTGCAGAGTGGCTCCATGATACTTTGCTACAGTTTTTCCATCTTCCCACACAAAGACACGCTCGATAGTTAATTTTTCAGCTTGCAAATAAGAGGTGAAAAGTTCTTTAGCTTTCGAAGATAAATCTTTGAATGTTACGGCAACGATGATTTCTGCATCTGTGTTTCTATTGTAAAAATCTTCAGAATCAATCTTTGGGGATGAGCTATAAAATAAATCCAATGCCTTCAAGAATGAAGATTTGCCAGCTCCATTAGCTCCAACAAGTGCAGTCAAACTTTCACAGTAAAGAGTTTCATTCAATATAGAACGATAGTTTTTCACATGAACTGATTCGATAATCACTTCAGCACCCCTCGACTAATACGTTTATATTTATAATGTTCTTTTATGCGGTTATGGAAGTAAGTACCTTTTGAAGATGCATTCACAAGACCTACATATATAGACTCTGGGACTTTGAAATATTGATAAATACCACCACTTTTAAACTCGATTTCCAAAACATTTGTGTTCTGGTCATAACCAATTGATTGCAAGTCACTCGATTGCACAAATTGTCTGTTCATTTTCACTCCATTATTTATGATTCAACATCTACACCACCGTTTTTTGCAATTTATCTATTAATATAATTAAAAATAAAAGGGCACCCTGTGCCCTCTCACCTCGCCCTCACCGACTCCAGCGCCTGCTGCACCATCGCCCTGTAGCTCTCCACATCAGTAGAGTAATGCTCCCTTGCCTTCACAGCATCAGGCTCATTACCCTTCAATCTCTCAAGCCTCGCCATGGTGTGCTTCGCGCAGTCCACGACCCACCTGTCACGTGTGGCAGCATCCACTATCTGCATGGATTCTGCCCTGATGGACGTGAGAACGTTCCCTTCTTTCGTGGTGTATGTTGTTGGCTTGCCGATCACTGCAATGAACTCTGGCGGTGTGGTCTTTGCAAGCACCTGCGCTGCTTCGGGCTGGTACTGCCCCGCATTCACGAAGAACGCGCCTGTGGGGTCCACGATGCGCCCGCGCCAGAACTCTGCATCCGTTCCTACATCATCCTTCTCTGTCAAGGTGCCCACTATGAAGACGCGGTTGCACTTTGCGCCTGTCGGGGTGATGAGATACGAAGGAGAGTACTGGTCCTGCCCTTCCTTTGCCTGTAAGT
>Ga0154769_1017_pt8 | contig 11151 bp, 10 predicted proteins | sample Rifle2008BG16ft_FD_105777 | JGI IMG/M metagenome (GOLD analysis project Ga0154769, IMG submission 105777) | Ignavibacteria bacterium RBG_16_36_9 | reverse complement strand
TCTTAAAATACCTATATATGCAGCAATGCAATTATAAGTGTTTGATGTAAAAAGGAATACTATTCCTTTATTGGATAATTTAATTTTGTTTGCAATACTATCTGCATTAGCCTCAAGCTCTGAATAGGTAACCAATTTACCGGTCACAGTATCAACACAAGCAATTTGATCGGAAAAATTTTTTAAGTTCTGCCAAAAATAATTTGTGTCGGTGCGCACTTAATTCCTGATTAATATGAAAAATAAAAAATCAATAAATTTCCAAGTTGTAAAAAGTTCAATCATCAATGGTAATCCAAGTCATATTGCTAATCTAAAAAGTAAAAAGCATTGTTTATTAAACATATTTCTAAATCTATAAAGGTGAAAATTAAACTGTGCTCTATCCAAATTAAAAAAATGACGTGATAATTGTATATAAATCATAAATAAAATTTTAATTCCTTGAATATTCAGCTTTACTACTATCTGTTTAAATCTTCAGTTAGGTAGTTCAAATCATAAGCCGAGTATTATCATGATATAAAACGGCTATTAAAGTTATTTTATTTGACTTAAAATGAAAATAAATCTCAGAAAAATACTTTGTAGTTAAAGTATAATTACTAATAAGTAAACAGAAAATGAATAGAAGTAATCATTTCGTATGGTATTATTATTGCTTTCTTTTTGTAACTAATTTGAAGCCTAAATAATCTTCCCGGCGAAAAAAAGTAAAATTTCTTCACTTAAGCTATTTTATATAAATAACTAATATTAACATTCAAAAAGGAGCGAGGTTATGCTTAAACACACAAAAAAATTGTTTTCATTATTTCTACTTACAAGTATAGTTATGTTCATTGGTTGCCAAGAAGAGCCATCCGTTATTACCCCGCAACCAGGGCAAAATACTCTTCAAAAAGAAACCTCATTCACTTTACCCACTGGTGCTACCATAGTATCAGCTACACTTAAATTGTATCAATTTATTGGTAATAACCAGCAAAATAATATCCATAGAATTATTTCACCTTGGACAGAATTGGGCGTTACATGGAATAATTTTGCTGGAGCTTATGACCCTGCTATTTTCGGATTATTTATACCAGCGCCTAGTTGGGATGACGACACACTGTCAATAGATATAACAACTTTAGTACAAGGGTGGGCAGATTGTAGTTATAATAATTATGGTTTATTAATTGATCAACTTAGTACTGATCCGTCTTTCGAACGATCAATTTTTTACAGCAAGGAAAACACTAATCCTACACTCGGTGAACATGCACCATATCTCCAAATAATTTTATCAACTAATGATACCATCGAAGTTATAGCAATTGCAGATGCTTATATCAATTCACATCCACCAAATGACTTTACTAATTACGGTAGCTCGCCACTCCTGAACACCGGTTATTTGGATGGTTATGAAAAACAAGCTCTTATCCGATTTGATATTCAATGTACACCAAATGGTGGCTGCACACTTACGCCAGGTTACTGGAAAACACATTCCGAGTTTGGACCTGCACCGTACGATGATACCTGGGCTCAATTATCAAATGGTGCAAGTACCACATTCTTCTTAAGTAATAAGACTTATTATCAGGTATTGTGGACTTCTCCAAGAGGAAATGCTTACTATAACTTATCGTTTCATTACATTGCTACACAGCTGAATTTCCTGAACGGAGCAGATCCAAGTGCAGCCCAAGAAGCATACGATGCAGCAACTATACTGTTCAACAATTACACACCTGCACAAATCGCAGCGCTCAAAGGCAACAATCCAACTCGTCAACAGTTCATCAGTCTAGCTGGTATACTAGGCAACTACAATGAAGGAATAATTGGTCCCGGTCATTGTGATTAATTGATAAATCATATTTTTTTATATCAGAGGCTGTCCAAAGGGCAGCCTTCTTCATACATATTAATTAAAACAGCCTGAATCAGTTAGAGCTTTACAACGAAAATAGCAAACAATGGTTTCGATTGAATTCTAAATAATGGTTTGATTAAAAAATTGGATTGTAGGCAACATTTATCTGGGATACTAATTCTTTAGTTTTTGCAGTCACAAATTTTTGTTAGTATTTTAATATTAAAGAAGCATCTTATCTTGCTAAATAAACAAAAGCTTATTTTATAAAAATTTTAGTAATACAACCCTTCTATAGACTAAATCGATAAATGGAAAATTATGATTCTCAAAACAGACTGCCGTTTTTTTAAAGGTGATAGACCTTGTGACCCTCATAAAGAAAATGGAATAAAGTGTGATGATTGCAATTTTTATCAGCCTATTAAAAATAAAATCCTTGTAATAAAGCTAGATGCCGTCGGTGATGTTCTCAGAACTACATCAATACTTAATCCTCTGAAGAAAAAATATCCAGATAGCTATATAGAATGGTGCACAAGATTGAACTCACTTGAGCTATTTAAAGGCAATCCCCTGGTTGATGAAGTATTGTCAGTTGAGAATGACTCTCTTTTTAGAATAAGTGCTGAGGAGTATGATGTTGTTATTAATCTTGATACTTCTAAAATAAGTTCCGCAATAGCATCAAACGCATCTGCAAAAGAAAAGTATGGATTTGTGCTAAATAAAAAAGGTTATGTAGAAGCAACATCGGCTTCCGCTCAGCAATGGCTTGAAATGAGCGCATTTGATGACGTCAAAAAATCAAATCAAAAAACATATCAGCAAATAATTTATGAAATCCTGAACCTGGATTTACCTATTGAACCTCCAATAATTCATATTACAGATAAAGATAGAGCAAAAATTGCAGCAAAAGATTTTGTGAAGAATTTATCTCCTGAAAAACCTGTAATAGGACTGAATATTGGGGTTGGTACTAAATGGCCAAGTAAAGGATGGCCACTTAATAATTGGCAGGAACTGATTGAAAAACTGGGAAGCGAGAAATATAATTTGCTATTACTGGGTGGCCCGGAAGAAGTTGAAATAGTCAATCAATTAAAAAAAGTTTATAAATGTCTTATTGATACAGAATTCGATAATTCACTTCTAGAATTTGCTGCGATTGTTGACTTGTGTGATTTGGTAATTACTGCAGATACTTTAGCTCTCCACGTTGCTACTGCCCTTCAGAAAAAAATTATTGCTCTATTTGGTCCCACATCTGCAAATGAGATTGAGTTATATGGAAAGGGAATTAAACTGATTTCTCCGAAGGATTGCAAGTGCTATTATAGAAAGTATTGCTCAGAAAATATTTCCTGTATGGAGAAAATAACTTCAGATATGGTAGTTAACCTTATTGGTTCAATTATACGCTAACTACATTGATTGAGTAAGCATTCGCGTACTAACTTTACGTGTTATTGTAATTGAGTCTGATCATACAGCATGTATTTGATATTTTGTAATATATTTAGTTCGCAGTAAATCTTTAAAGAGTTACAAACAATGTATCTAATGCTAAAAATTAAAAAATTGTATAAAAACAACTTTATAAATCTGCTCTTAGTCTTTTTGTTCTCAATAATTGTTTTCTTGCACGCATGGGTATCCGATGATGCTTATATAACATTCAGAACAGTGGATAATTTTGTTAATGGTTACGGCTTGACCTGGAATATTAGTGAAAGAGTTCAAAGTTTCACACATCCTCTCTGGGCTTTTATTATATCGATTTTCTACCTTTGCACAAGGGAGATATATTTTACTTCATTAATTGTTTCTATGGTAATTTCTTTAATTACAATATTATTAGTCATTTACAAGTTATCTGATTCTTATTATAAATCTATACTCATTGTTTTGATATTAATTTTTTCTAAATCATTTATTGACTATTCCACATCCGGACTTGAGAATTCACTAACACATTTGTTGATTGCTATCTTTTTCATCGTTTATTTACAATACAAAGAATGTGATAAAAAGCTTCTACTTTTATCTTTTATAATATCATTAGCTGCATTAAACAGATTAGATACTATCTTGATATGTATTCCAGTATTAATCAGCAGTTATTTACAATCTGAAAAGATAAGAGGATTATTAATTATCGCTGTTGGATTTCTTCCATTGATAATATGGGAAACTTTTTCCTTATTGTACTATGGATTTGTATTCCCGAATACTGCTTACGCAAAGCTAAATACAGGGATAGAACAATATCAGCTGATTGAGCAGGGATTAAATTATTTTTTATTTTCTTTCTATTTTGATCCAATAACACCAATTGTAATAGTAATTGGCTTAACTGCTTCTATTTTCCTGAAGGATAAAAAACTCTTCTTGATATCAGCAGGAATTTTTCTATACATCGTCTACATAATTAACATAGGTGGAGATTTTATGGGGGGAAGGTTCCTTTCTACACCCCTTTTGTGCTCAACGATTATCATATTAAAGTTTAAAATAAAATCAAAGAAAAGTTTTATTATAAAGATTGCTTCAGTAGTTATTATCGGGCTATTATCATCAAATCCAACAGTAATTTCATTTCTCCATATTAGTCTGGGTGCTCGGATGCTTCAAGTTATAAATGTTAATATTTCTCAGTCTCACGGTATTGTCGATGAGAGAAGCATCTATTTTGATGATACAGGATTACTCAATAATATTAACAAAAGGCAAATTTTAAAATTCTGGTTGATTGATTCTGCTCTTACAGTAAGAAATTCAAAAGAGCGTGTAATTGTCCAAGGAGTAACAGGCATGTTTGGTTATTATTGCGGCCCAAATGTTCACATCATTGACACTTTAGCATTATCTGACCCGCTATTGTCAAAATTGCCCTGCGAGAGGAGGGCTCTTCCATTCGATGATTTCCATCCTCATGACCCCAAAAGGTGGAGAATCGGACACTTTAAACGTGAGATTCCTGAAGGGTATACCGAAACGATCCGCACAGGTACTAATCAAATTGTTAATTCTGATCTAAGATTATATTACAACAAGCTCTCTGTTTTGATTAAAGGTGATATATGGAATATAAATCGTCTTGGTGAAATCTGGAATTTTAATACGGGTAAATATGATTATCTATTAAAAAATTATAAAAAAAATCTTAAACAAAATTCAGCTAACTTTAAAAATGAAAAACGAGGTTTATTATATGACTAGTTATGCTGAAGAAAATAGACAATCTTGAATCACTGGTGCATAATTTTAGTTTTGGCAAAATATACTGAACCAATATCTGAGGAATCAATAATTTCCATCTCGGATATTGTTTGAAGTTCTTCAGGTGTGTAAAGAGACCTATGTTGAAATTTGCGTTGTCGAATCCATACAAGATATGCTTTTTTTTCTTGAGGCCAAACGCCCTTCAATTCTGTTAAATGACTATAAAACTCATCTGAATCACCAAAAGATTTTATTGGACTCCACTTTGCATAAGTATTCAATAAAAAATAAACTACGTACGGATCGTTACTATATATAACTGAATCTTTCATATGACTTTTTTTAATATCCTTTAACCATTTCTCCGTACTATTTTTTTGCCACGAACTTCCCGAATATCCATCTCCATTATTATGATGGTACACTACTGCTTCGAGGGTAGATGAAATTGGTTTGGTAATCAATAAAATTAAAAAACAGAAAAACACAATTTTATAATTCCCGAAAGAATAAATTCGAGTGTAAAGAGCTTGTAAAACGACTAATAATAAAAGTGTAAACGGAATATAAATTGGGGATAATAATCTGCTATCAATTGGATCAAGAGATCTTAATGATGAAATTAATATTATCGCAAAAATATAATTTGATATTAATAAACTGAATACAACTATAATTCTTTTATTCACCTTTAAAGAAAGGTTTTCATATTTTATTTTTTTTGATACTAATAACCCAAGAAACACAATAGCCATTGTAACAATTACTAAAAAAAATAATTTTAGATTGATAAAATACTCGGGTATATACCAACCTAATATTCTTTCTATAGTTATATCTACATTGGAAAAAATGGAATTTCTGGTAGTCCCTCTCTTACCGAAAAAAGTTTCTGAAACTAAATAATTTCTAAGCAACCAGATGCTAATTGGTATAACCGATAAAACTGAATATAATATAATTGAAATAATTTTTTTCTTCAGGTTCTCTTTATTATAAATTAATAAAGTAATTATTGTAAAGGGAATAAATACTATACCGATATAACGCGATAATGTTAAAAGAGCAGTAATAATCACAATCATTAAAAAGGCCATCAAATTACTTTTTTCAATATAAGAAACGATGAAGTGCAAATACCATACAACCAAGAAAATGAAAAGCACTTCTGACCAAGCCCATAAAGTCATTGAAAAAATTGGTATCGAAAACAAAACAGCTAAAAGTCCAATGATAATAATAGAATTAGAATTGATGTACTTTGTTAAAATCATTCCAGATTTATAAATGATTAGTCCAAATAGAAGTGCATTTAAATAGATTGCGGATACAGTAGTGGTAATATTAAAACTATAACTGAATAAAAAAAGTAGGATAGGATACCCAGGAGGCCAGTATATTAATGGTTGTGCGTCAAAACTTAAAAATCCCTTCCCAATCAAAAGATTGTTGGCTGTTGCTAAATAATCAATTGAGTCAGGTGAAAGCCCAATACCATAGTTCATTGTAGATAAGAATACTAAGCTTGAACCAATACAACTAAAAATTATAATTATTGTTTTGATGGGAAAGGTTTTTTTTGTCAACGAATATTTTTCTTTGTTTACAATAGAAGGATTTATTATAAGGTTATAAAAATATTTTAATTTAAAAATTCTTTAATATTTTGTAGTAAACATTTATGTTAAATGAAAAAACTAAGATTACAATTTGTTTATTTATCTAACTCAACTCAGTCACTAATCCATTTTTAATTTGATATTTCTTTTCAGACTTTTCACAGAAAGCGATTCCATCTTTACCAAAATTCAATCTCTTACCTGCTTCTGATACCCATCCGATTATTTTACCTGGGATACCTACAACTAACGCATAATCGGGAACGTCTTTTGTAACCACTGATCCGGCACCAACAAACAGTGTTTACCTAATGTGATACCACAAACGATCGTTGCATTTGCACCAATTGAGGCCCCTTCTTTTACAAGAGTTTTTACATAGTACTGAGCACCGACTTGCGGGTACTTACATTTAGGGTCCAATATATTAGTAAACACCATTGAAGGACCGCAGAAAACATAATCTTCAAGAGTAACTCCTTCATAAATAGATACATTGTTCTGAACTTTACAGAAGTCACCTATTGATACGTTGTTACCCACATTTACATTTTGACCAAAGACACACTTCTTGCCAATCTTGGCTCCGCTTTGAATATGGCTAAAATGCCAGATCTTTGTTTCTTCACCAATCACACAATTATCATCAACATATGCTGATTCATGTTTAAAGTAGTTCATTTATTATCCCTGATTATTTATACTTTGATGCTAATGGATGCATGTTGTCACTACTTTCTGATACAGATGTTGACCTTATTTTTTGAACAAGTGTTATTGAAGGTCTGGCATCCTCAATACCAAAACCGTTTCCGTTAAGTGTTTCTTCATAAATCCGTGTATGTAAGTCAGTGAAACCTTCAGAAAATTGTATTTCCTCTCCGTCGACAGAAATAGATCTGAAGGTTGATACTCCCTTTGTAGAAGTCTCTTCCGGTAAATCGTTTCTATCGGTAGAAAGGAACCACTTAACGTTTGCATTTTTCAATTCTATAAAGCCAGACATTCTTTGGTCTTCTTTAAGATGCAAAGCACTTGATTGAACATCACCAAATAGCCACATTAAAAGATCAAAAAAATGTATACCAATGTTTGTGGCTATACCGCCTGATTTTTCCAATACTCCTTTCCAGGAATACTGATACCACATGCCCCGAGAAGTAATGTAGGATAGAACAACTTCGTGTTTCTGTTTTGGTTTTTCCTTCGCAAGTTTTTCCTTAAGTTCTATAAGTGATGGGTGAACTCGCAACTGCAAGACAGTAAAAACACGGGCTGATGTTTCTTTTTCTAATTCCTGCAGCGCATCAAGGTTCCAGGGATTAAGAACAAGAGGTTTTTCACAAATTGCGTTCGCTCCAACTCTCAGAGCTAACCTGATATGAGCATCGTGTAAATTATTTGGTGAACATATTGTAAGATAATCAATCTTATGACTGCTTCCTTCTCTTCTTAATTTTTCAAGATGCCTGTCAAATCTTTCAAATTCCGTAAAGAAGCTTACGTTTGGAAAATATTTATCGAGAATTCCAACTGAATCATTAGGATCAACTGCTGCAACTAATTGATTCCCTGTATCTTTGATTGCCTGTAAATGTCTTGGAGCTATATATCCAGCAACCCCGGTAATTGCAAAATTTTTCATACTACCTTTTTCACCTATGCCTTAAAAATGTTTTTAGATTTTATTCCTCTGGTCTCAAATGCATTTCGAGAATCGACAATAAGCTTTGAATTCTCAGCAATAAATTTGTAATCGAATATTGAATGATCTGTACTTAATACTAGAAGGTCATAACTTTTAAGCTTTTCGCTTGAGAGCTTGACTGATTTCATATGATAATTATAATGTCTGGTCCTGGGTAGTATTGGTATCAGAGGATCATGATAATCAACTGTTGCTCCTTTTCCACGGTAGATTTCAATCAGCTTTAATGATGGAGACTCTCTCATATCATCAATATCATTTTTATATGCAGCTCCGAGAATAAGTACTTTTGATCCATTCAATGATTTTTTGAATTTGTTGAGAGCTTCGACGGATCTTTCAACAACATAGTATGGTTGAAAAGTATTTATTTCACCTGCCAGTTCAATGAACTTTGTATTGATTTCAAATTCGCGTGCTTTCCAGGTTAAGTAAAAAGGATCAATCGGTATGCAATGCCCACCAAGTCCGGGACCAGGATAAAAAGGCTTGAATCCAAATGGCTTAGTAGAAGCTGCAGCAATCACTTCCCAGATATCAATGTTCATTTTATCAAAAACCATCTTGAGCTCGTTTACCAATGCAATGTTGATCGAACGAAAAATATTTTCAAGCAGCTTAGTTGCTTCAGCAGCACCTGGTGAAGAAACTGGTACTGTTTTAATAATTACCAAATCGTAAAGAGCTTTAGCAACTTTTAAACATTGTGGTGTTACACCACCAATCACTTTTGGAATTTCTGCTGTAGTAAAATCCGGATTGTTTGGGTCTTCTCTTTCAGGACTGAATGCTAAATAGAAATCCTTTCCAACTCTGAGTTTTCTTTTTCCTCCAGCGTTTTCAAAGAGTGGTAACAAAAGTTCTTCTGTGGTTCCGGGATATGTAGTTGACTCCAGTGCTACTAATTGTCCTTTACGTAAATATTTTGCGATTGTCTTTGAAGTATTCTCAACGAATGACATATCCGGTTCCCGGTGTTCAGTGAGAGGAGTTGGCACACATATTAATATAGCATCAACCTCGGGCAATCTTGAAAAATCAGATGTGGCTTTCAGGTAACCAGAGTCAACGGCTTTTTTAATTTTGCTATCACTTAAATGCTTTAGATAGCCTTTGCCTTTGCTTAAAAGTGTGATTTTCTTTTCATCAAGATCGAAACCGATTACGTTAATCTTTTTCGCAGCGAATGCCAGTCCTAGTGGTAAACCTACATAACCCATTCCGACTATTCCAACGATTGCTGATTTATTTTTAATTTTTTCAAGAATTTTCATTCTACATATCCAATGTTTTATAAAAAATATTTTTTATTAACTGACTCAAAATAATCCACTTGTACTTTATTTGGTAATAGCAATTAGTGATTCCGAAGAAATGAATGTTTTTTTTCGATTAAAATAATAGCCCATAAATAATAGCTTGATCTGGCAAAAATTTATTGCCATTATTGTGCCAAGTTCTATTAAAAATCAAAAAGAGGAGAAGTTATGATCTTAAGAAAGTTTCTTTCACCAACAGCACTGGTTGCTGTTTATTTTATGTCAATAGCTGCTTCTGCTAATTACTCATCACCTAGTAAAATAGAGGATTTCACGCTGACTGATTACAATGGGAACAATCACTCTCTTTCTGATTATAAAGATTTAAAAGCAATCGTGGTGATTTTTATTGCAACAGAGTGTCCAATTTCTAACGATTATAATTCAAGAATGGAAAAAATATTTAAAGAATACAGTCAGAAAGAAATTGCATTTCTTGGAATAAACTCCAACAAGGCTGAATCTGTTGAAAGAATAAAAGAGCACGCAAAAGAAAATGGTTTAACTTTCACAATATTGAAAGATGAAAAGAATATTATCGCCGACAAGTTCGAGGCATCATTTACTCCTGAAGTTTACATACTTAATAGCGATTTCAATATACTTTATCACGGAAGAATAGATAATGCTAGAAAAGTATCAGAAGTTGTAACTAAGGATTTGGAGAATGCACTTGATGAAATTTTAGCTGGCAAAGAGGTTACTAAGAAAGAAAACAAAGCTTTCGGGTGCACAATTAAAAGAATCTAATGATGATTTATTTTTTAAAATTTTACGCACTTGTTTTTTGCGTGATTCTGTTTAACGGAATAATTTCAAATATTTTTTCTCAGTTAAAAGTAGAAACTCAGATAGAAGTTATTAATATCTCAGATCTGGAAAAAATTATAAATCAGAACGAGGATCGAGCTTTATTAATTAATGTATGGGCTACGTGGTGCTTACCTTGCCGTGAAGAATTTCCTGACCTGGTTAAATTGGCTAAAGTTTATGATAAAAATATCCGGGTTGTGGGTATTAGTGTAGACGATTATGATGACCTGGAATCGAAAGGTATACCCTTCCTTAAACAGCAAAATGCTGAATTTGAGAATTACCTTCTGAAGGTAGTAGATCCGGAAGATTTTATAAATCTGTTGAATAAAGATTGGGGCGGGGCAATACCAGCAACTTTTATATATGATAAAAATAGAAAGCAGAAAGAAATCCTTATCGGTAAACAAAGCTATGAATTATTTGAAAAGGCAATTAAAAAAGTGATTGACTAAGATCACTTTTTTGTTTTAGGTTTAAATGGCTTTGTTATGAATATAATTCCTGCTATAACGAACGGTATGCTAAGCAACTGACCCATATTTAAAGCCATCGCTTCTTCAAATCCCGATTGATTCTCTTTCAGAAATTCAACAA
>Ga0154769_1109_pt6 | contig 11410 bp, 13 predicted proteins | sample Rifle2008BG16ft_FD_105777 | JGI IMG/M metagenome (GOLD analysis project Ga0154769, IMG submission 105777) | Ignavibacteria bacterium RBG_16_36_9 | reverse complement strand
GACCTGTATTCTTGCCTTAGTGCTGTCTACTAAAAAATAATCCTCAGTATCGTTAAAAGAAAAAGTTTTTACTACTGAATAAGCTAAAATAGCATTAATGACAATAAGGATGAGAATCGAAACATTGAGGAGAAGGTTTTTCGAATGGTCTTCTTTTATTTTGTTGGTTGAGATTTTCTTTTCCCTCACTAATTAAGAATTATAACTTTCTTCACTTATTTTCAAAAGGTGATTCTGTTTGAAAACTATTAATCCCGGAACTGAAATTAAACGGATTTCCGTATCCATAAAAAGGATGATAATATCCATAACCGAATGGCATACTTCTATACTGCAAATGAACTGAAAAATTATCCCAGGGATGATAATTAATTGCTGCGTTGCTTACATAAACTCCGGAAACATCTTTCTGAAATTGTTCGCCAAGCGTACTGTAGGGTGAATACATAACACTCACATCTAACTGCACATTTAAATTATTCATCAATCTGTAAAACATACTGTTCGTATAGCTGGTTAATGACATACCCTGACCTGCAAATGTTGAATAGTTCAGGCTGAATGAATGGCGCATTATGAAATCATCGGAGTTAAGAAATCCAAAAAGTGCGCTTGAATTTTCAGAAACAATTCCTTCTTTAACGCTGTTAGTTTCAAAGCCGCTATCTCTAAATTGAGCAAACACCAAAGGTGTTGACAATAAAATTATCATCAATAATATTTTTTTCACATCATCACCTGAAATTTTGATTCAATTTTATATAAATAACTTACAAAAAGCAACAAGAAACAGATTGACAATTATTATAAAACTTTCGTGATTTTATTTTTTTTATCAACCAGGACAACTTTTGGTTTAAAATTCTTAGCAGCTTCCTCAGGAAGATGAAAATAACTAACAATAATAACTTCATCACCAACCGAGCCAAACCTAGCTGCCGGACCATTAAGACAAATCGTTCCGCTTCCGGCTGGTCCTTCAATTGTATATGTATCAAGCCGCGAACCATTATTAAAATTCAGTACCTGGACCTTTTCATAAGGTAAAATATCTGCAGCTTCCAACAAATCCTTATCAACTGTGATGCTTCCTTCATAGTAAAGCTCAGCCTCGGTAACCGTAACCCGGTGTATTTTAGACTTCAACATTTCTCTTTGCATTAAAACTTTTTCCTTTAATTTTGTGCGGTCAAATATACCCAATGCCAAATCTTAGTTTCAAGGGAACAATTTAGTCTGAATGATAATTAGATTACATTTTTACAAAAAATAGGAGTTTTATTTGAAAATACTGGTTATTGATAATTATGACTCATTTACCTTCAATCTTGTTCAATTACTTGGTAAGTATAAAAATGAACTTTTAGTATTGAGGAATGATGAGAACATAGCTGTAACAAGAAATTTTCAGCCGGATAAAATTTTAATTTCTCCCGGTCCCGGAAGACCTGAAAATTCAGGATTAACTCTTGCAGTAATTAAAGATTTTGGAAATTCAGTGCCTATACTTGGAGTTTGTCTCGGTATGCAGGCTATGTGCTATTTATTCGGCGCAGAGATAATCAATGCTGAAAATATCTATCACGGGAAAACTTCAAAAATTAATCATGACAACAAAACTATCTTTAAAAACATTCCACAATATTTTGGAGCAATGCGTTATCATTCTTTGATCGTAAAAGAAAATACCTTACCAGATGAATTAGAAATTTCAGCTAAAGCTTCAACCGGAGAAATTATGGGTGTGCGTCACAAAGTCTATTCACTGGAAGGAATACAGTTTCATCCTGAATCTATCCTGACTTCCTTTGGCAACCAGATCATTAAAAACTGGTTGAACCTTTGAAGTTTAACTAACTGGTTACTTCCACGATCATTTCAATTTCAACAGCAGAGTTTAAAGGCAGTTCGCTTACTCCAACTGCACTGCGAACATGCTTTCCTTCTTCACCAAAGATTTCAACTAAAAATTCAGAAGCACCATTTGCAACTTTTGGCTGAGCAGTAAATCCTGTAGCACTATTAACAAATACTGTAAGTTTCAATACTCTTTTTATTTTATCAAGGCTTTCGATTACACTTTTAATGGCACTCAGACAGTTCAAAGCACAGAGTTTTGCTGCTGCTTTTCCTTCCTCTTCAGACAAATCTTTTCCAACTTTGCCAGAATATTTTACAGCGCCGGCAGAAATCGGCACCTGTCCTGATGTCATTACAAGATTGCCGACCTGCATAGCTGGAATGTACGCTGCAAGTGGTTTGACAGTTTCAGGAATAGTTATTCCCATTTGTTTAAGTTTTTCTTCGAACATGATTTCCTCATTTTCTACTCAGAAAGTTTTTTTGATTAAATTTGAATATAACTGAATCAAGTGTTTAAATATTACAATTAGAACAAGGATTTAACTTATGACTGGTAACAAATTTAACGAATTTGTTGAGATAGTTAAAAGATTGAGGAAGGAATGTCCGTGGGATCGTGAACAAACTAACGATTCGATCAAAGCTGCCACAATAGAGGAAGCTTATGAAGTTGTTGAAGCAATCGAGAAGAAAAATTATGACGACCTGAAAAGTGAGCTTGGTGACTTGCTGCTTCACGTTGTATTTCATACAATTATTGCTTCGGAGTCCAACGGATTTACAATCGATGATGTGATTGATGGCATTCAGAGTAAATTAATAAGAAGGCATCCGCATGTATTTGGCGACGTAAAAGTTTCAGGATCACAAGAAGTCAAAAAGAATTGGGAAGAAATTAAACTTGAAGAAGGAAGAAATTCTGTCCTCAATGGTGTGCCTGAAATGCTTCCCGCATTGCAAAGAGCGCACAGACTTCAGGAAAAAGCAGCAAAAGTAGGATTTGATTGGGAAAAGAAGGAAGACGTTTGGAAAAAAGTAATTGAAGAAATTGAGGAAATGCACGAGATTGAAAAAGTCAGGAGTCAAAGACTAAATCCGCCGCAGGCGGACAAAAGTGATGAAGAACTTTATAATCAATTAGAAAATGAAATCGGTGATGTATTTTTTGCTTTGGTAAACTATGCAAGATTTTTCGATATCAATCCCGAAAATGCACTTAGAAGAACTAACTCAAAATTTATAAGAAGATTCGGTTACGTTGAAGAAAAAATAAAAGCGATGGGGAAAAAGTTATCGGATTCAAATCTTAAAGAGATGGATTTTTACTGGGAGGAGAGTAAAAAAATAGTTTAAGTGTTTTCGTTCTTATGGTTGCTAAACTTCTCATAAGCATCAATTATATCCTTAACAAGTTTGTGCCTTACAACATCACTTTTGTCAAAATAAACAAAAGCAACACCTTCAACTTTAGACAAAATTTCTTTTGCCTGGACTAATCCACTAACCTGTTTTGCAGGAAGATCAATCTGCGTTATATCTCCTGTTATTATCGACTTTGAACTTCCACCAAGCCTTGTTAGAAACATTTTCATCTGCATTGTAGTTGCGTTTTGAGCCTCGTCCAAAATCACATAAGCGTTGTTCAAAGTTCTGCCGCGCATATAAGCAAGCGGAACTATTTCAATTATTCTTTTCTCAATGTAGTTTTTTAATTTCTCTGATGGAATCATATCATCAAGTGCATCATACAAAGGGCGAAGGTAAGGATCAATCTTTTCACGAAAATCACCTGGTAGAAATCCAAGACTTTCTCCCGCTTCCACAGCAGGTCTTGCTAAAATTAATTTTTTAACCAAACCTCTTTTAAGTGCTGAGACAGCGATGGCAACTGCAAGATATGTCTTGCCGGTTCCTGCCGGTCCGATTGCAAAGCAAATATCATTTTTACGCGCAAAATTTATGTAGTTAATTTGCCCCGGAGTTCTGGCTTTAATTACGTCTTTCTTTGTATATAATATAATCGAATCGAATTCATCTTCACCAACTATCTCTTTACCTTCCACCGTCAGGTTAAGGATTGTAGATACGTCATTAGTATCCAATCTTCCACTGGTATTAAGAACATAAGCCATTTCTTTAAGTATCTTTTCAATTAACTCAACCTCTTCATTAACACCTTTAATAATGACGTTGTCTCCCCTTACGATTATGGAAGCGTTAAATCTGTCCTCAAGAATTTTCAGATTAGAATCGTTGAATCCAAGAAGATCAAGCATATTTACATTTTCTATTATTATTTTCTTTTCAACTGCAGTCATATTTGTCTTTAAACGAAAAAACCCTCATCCCAATGCGGGACAAGGGTTCTTCCTAAATAAATTAAATTAAACAACCTAAAATAATTTTATTGCACCGGAGCTGGTTTGTAGTTTGCTCTCAGCTTTTCATATTTATCTTTTTCTTCCTGGGTCAGCGGCGGTATAGAGAATTCCTGATCAGGATAGATTAAATCTGGATTTTTAATTTTTTCTCTGTTTGCCTGATAAATTACTGGCCAAGCAAATCCGTTTCCATAGTGTTCTTTCTTACGAGCAATACCCCAGAGGTGATCGCCTTTAACTACCTTGTAAGAAATTACCGGAGGAGCATCAACCCAATCATTGAGGGCTTGCTGCATCCTATTGTGAACTTTATCGAAAAATTCAGGAAGTGCGCTTATTTTGTTCATCTTTAATGCATCAAGATCGGCCTGTCTATCAGCTTTAGGGCCTTCTTTTCTTTTGATTTTGCCATCAAGCTCGTTGACCGCATTTCTAAAATTGTCAACATCACTTCTGGTTGCACCAACAAGTGCGTAAAGTTGATCTATACATTCTTCAGGATCCTGAAGTCCAGCTTTTACTGTGTTAAGATTTTCCATGTCCTTTTTTAAGGTTTCAATCTCAGACATTAAAGCTTGTTTTTTTCCGGTAAGCCGGGTCATTTCAGCTTCCCATTCTTCTACAGTCATCTCTGTTTCTTGTGCAAAGGAAGAAAGAGATAACAGGAAAGAAAGGGAAACAACAGCAACTAAAAATTTTGCAAGTTTCATTTTTTTCTCCATTTTCATTTTTTTATAAAATTCCTGTTAATAATTACTTAGGCAACTTTTCAAGATTTGCCTTAGTTTCTTCCTTTTGCTTGTTGCATTCAGCCAATTTACGATTTATTGTCTGAATCTCTGTTTCAAGCTGTGATTTTTGATCTCTCAGACTGTTAGCTTCTGCTTCGAGTGATTTAACTTCTTCACGCAATGCATTGAGTTCAGCAATCTGAGCTTCACTTAAACCACCACAACCCGCAACCAAAGCCATGCTAACAAACATAACAGCGGCCAGAACGGGGGTCCTGAAATTTTTAAGTAGGCTCATATGAAACCTCCGATTATTAATGATTAAATAAATTATTTGTGATTAGATACAAGATAAACTTTCAACTACCTGAAATCTACAAAGTAGTATTAAATTTAGGGCTATTATATAACGAAAGCCTTGAAAAAATTCAAGGAAAACTGGTTTTTTATTTTAAAAAAGCCTTTTTTCGACAAAACTCGTATAAGTTTCTCCTGCGATAATCAGATGGTCGAACACAGGTATTTCCATAATTTTGCCGGTTTCCACCATTTTCTTCGTAATTCTAATATCTTCATTGCTGGGTTCAGGGTTGCCACTTGGATGATTATGTATCAAAATTATGCTCGCCGATGAATTGTCAATTGCAACCTTAAAAACCTCACGTGGATGAACTATGCTTGAATTTAGGTTACCTATAGAAATAGTTTCATGTTTGATGATCTTATTAGCAGAGTTAAGGCATACAACGATGAATTTTTCTTTATTATCATCTCTTAAAATGGGAATAAAAATTTCTGCAACATCCTGCGGTGAAGTTATTTTTTTATTAGCAAACCACTTCGGTTGAGATAAAATTCTTCTGCTTAATTCAAATGCTGCAGCAAGAGTTGCCGCTTTGTCTTTTCCGATTCCACTAATTTTCTGTAAAGAGTCAACCGTTTTGGTTGCAAGCAATGCCAAATTTCCCTCACTGCTTATGAGTTCTCTGGCAATCTCTAAAACTGATTTTCCCTTCTTTCCTGTCCTGAGAAGGATGGCTACTAGTTCCGCATCCGAAAGACTTTGAGCACCTCTCAATATTAATTTTTCTCGCGGACGATCATCAACTGGAAGCTCTTTAACAGTAAACTTTCTATCCTCATTCATCTTCATTACTGGCTCAGTCTAAATTTATCAACTAACTCAAAAACCCCATTCTTGTAACGGACTATGTTCAAGAATTTATTCACTCTTCTTTCATCAAATGAAATGTTGTTGCGCAATCCAGTGCTAACCATTCCCGAGGTCATTTTATTAACAAGATTTTTTCTACCTGGCTCGATATTTCTATATGCTGTTAAAACAAACTTTGCAGCATCATAACCATAAAGAACATTTCGATTTACATCCTTCCCGGTAATTGAAATAAACTGTTCACTAAAATTTTTGTACGCCTCAGCATTAAAATCAACAAAATTATCAGATTCAAAAACTAAATTATTACTGATTTCCGGGGCTGTTTCAAATCCTTTTGCCGTAAACCAATCCTGATTACCGTACAGCGGAATTTTTATTCCATATTTAATCAACTCTGAAAAAATATAAGGAGCAACAGAATTATCAGATAGTGGGATATATATTCCCTCAACTAATAGTGAATCAGTGTAAATTTTTGAAATTGGCCCACTGAAGTCAGTATAATCATTTTTAAATGTTTCTTTTCTTAGTATCCTGCCACCCAAATTTTCAAATTCACTTATAAAAGAAGCAGCAAGGATTGGGGAATATCCGTCAATAGAATTCAAAACTGAAATCGTTCGTTTATTTTCAACGTAGAACACATATTGAGCCATTACTTTCCCCCTTACTGAGAATGATGGATTAGCCTGAAAAAAGTTGTGGCTGATACTGGTTAAATCATCATCGGTTGCAGTGGGAGAAATTATAGGAATATCATAGTCATCAAATTCCTTAAGCGCAGCACGTACCTCACTGCTGAAAATTGGTCCAATAATGGCAATCAGGGAATTAAGTGAAGCAAACTCTTCTTTAATATTTTTTATTTGATTAACATCTTTCTTTGTGTCACGGATAAGCAATCCAATTTTATCATTTCTAAGCTTGTTAAATTCATCCACAGCAAACTTAATTCCCTCAAGAATTTCTGCAGCAGATTGTGAATTGTATGTATCAACTGAGTTTATTTCAAGAGGCAGCATAACACCTATTACAGTTGTTGCAGGTTCAGAAGCGTATGAATACTCTTTTAATTTTTTAGCCTCATTATATTCAGCGGATTCAGGGTAACTGCTTATCAATTCTTCGAACTTATTTTTTGCACCAGAGGGATTACCATTTCGAATTAAATATTTACCTTGTTGAAGCAAAATATAGGATTTAACCTTGCTGCTGTTAAATGAAGAGTTCAGGCGTTCAAGCTGAGTTTCATTCAGATATTTAGCTGATATACCTTCACCTATTTTTTTTGCTTTTTGTTCATAAGCAGTTGAATTTGTTTTTTCGATAATGAACAATATTTCTCTCAATGCATTATAGTAATTAGCTATTTCAAGATAATATTTTGCTAGTAGCAATCTCATTTCATCCACATAATTGCTATTTGGATAAACTTCTAAAAATTGCTCGGCTGTAAATTTAAACTGATTAAACTGCTTAAGCTCAAGATAACTCTTTGCTTTAAAAAATTCCGCAGAGGTCGTTTTTGAGTTGTACTTATAATCAATTATTATTTTACTAAATCCGGTGAGAGCTTCATCGTATTTTCCGGAATTAAATAATACAACTGCATTATCAAACTGGTTATTAATTTCTTCATCAGTAACTCCCTGAGAGTATGTCAGGTTTAAAGTAAGCATTATTAGCGTTACTGAGAAAAAAAGGAAATTAGTTTTTGTAAGGAGTTTTCTCATCATTCAATTTAATAATTTGTTTTTCATATTATGAAATGAAGATAACAAAAAAATCTATTCCCACTCAATTGTTGCCGGAGGTTTTGAACTGATATCATAAACTACTCTATTAACACCTCTGATTTTGTTGATTATTTTATTCGATACAGATGAAAGAAATTCGTGCTCGAATGTGTACCAATCGGCCGTCATTCCATCGACAGAAGTCACAGCTCTTAAAGCAAGAACGAATTCATAGGTTCTGGCATCGCCCATTACGCCAACTGAACTTACAGGTAAGAGGACGGTAAATGCCTGCCAGATGCTGTTATATAAGCCTGCTTCTTTAATCGATGTGATGAAAATATCATCGGCTTCTCGTAAAATATCAAGCTTTTCTTTTGTTATTTCACCCAGTACCCGCACTCCAAGGCCAGGACCCGGGAATGGATGGCGGTTAATAAACTCGGGAGGAATATTTAGACTTCTACCAACGCTTCTAACTTCATCCTTAAATAATTCACGAAAAGGTTCAACTAATTTTAGATGCATTTTTTCAGGAAGACCACCAACATTATGATGAGTTTTAATTGTAGCAGAAGCTCCTTTTACTGATACTGATTCAATGACATCAGGGTATAGTGTCCCCTGAACGAGAAATTCTGCATCTTTAATTTTTGTTGCTTCTTCTTCAAATACTTCAATAAAAGTATTGCCAATAATTTTTCTTTTCTTTTCTGGATCAGAGACACCTTTAAGATTTTTCAGAAATTTTTCAGAAGCATCGACGTGAATATGATTAAGCTTTAGCTTTTCATTGAACAATACTCCAATTTTTTCACTTTCATTTTTGCGCATCAATCCATTGTCAATGTGGATACAAATTAAATTATCAGCAATAGCTTTTTTTACGAGTACTGCGGCAACTGTAGAATCCACACCGCCGCTCAGAGCACAAATAGCCTTTGAATTACCGATAGTTGATTTAATTTTTTCGAGCTTCTCTTCAATGAAGTTTTGCGGTGTCCAGTCTCCTTTGCATTTACATATATCGAAAAGGAAATTGTTGATAATTTTTTCACCCTCTTCGGTGTGAACAACTTCCGGATGAAATTGCAAACCATAAATTCTTTTTGACTGATTTGAAATAGCACAAATGGGAGAATGATCTGATTCACCGACAACTTTGAATCCTTTTGGTAATTCGGTCAAATAGTCGCCGTGACTCATCCATACAATTGAGGCATCCTCAACCCCGCGAAGTATATCAGTATTATCTGTAATCCTTAAAATAGATTTTCCATATTCACGGTTGTTTGCAGGCTCAACTGTTCCGCCAAAATTTTTACAGATAAGCTGGAGCCCATAACATAAACCGAGAAATGGAACTTTAAGGTTAAATATCTGTGGATTAATAGCAGGTGCGTTATCATCATACACACTCATCGGTCCACCAGATAGAATTATACCTCTTGGATTTAGCTCTTTAACAGCTTCAAGTGAGATAGTATGCGGATGAATTTCAGAATAAACTTTAACTTCCCGAACTCGCCGGGCAATTAGCTGGGTGTATTGGGACCCAAAATCAATTATAAGAATTAAGTCTCGCTGTTTCATTTATCTTCAAAATAAATATTTCACAAAAAATAAAAACCCGTTATTCACGGGTTAAAATAGAAATAATTTCTATTAGAAATCGATAACCGATTTATTGACCGATCAAGTTTTTATATGCTTTCGCATCCAGTAAATCGTTGAGATCTGCAGGATTTGACAATTCGGCTTTTATCATCCAGCCTTCACCAAAAGGATCAGAGTTAACAACTTCGGGTGATTCTGAAAGCTTCTTATTTATCTCGGTCACTTTTCCGCTGAATGGTGCGAATAGGTCACCTACAGTTTTTACTGCTTCAATAGTACCGAAAGAATTTCCTTTAGAGATTTCTTTTAAATCAGGATCAATATCAACAAAAACAACATCGCCAAGTTCTCCTTGCGCATAATCTGTAATTCCTATTGTGCCTATTTTTCCTTCAACACGAACCCACTCGTGGTCATTAGTGTATTTAACATTTTCCGGTATTTTCATTTTTCTCTCTTATTTAATTTTTTTGGAATAGAATGAATATTAAAATTTTTCAAGAAAGCTCGTATCAAAATTACCACTATTAAATCTGTCATCTTCCAGAACTTTCAAATGGAATGGTATAGTTGTTTTAATTCCTTCAACGATGAATTCGCTCAGTGCTCTTTTACCACGCATAATTGCGTGTTCCCTGTTTTTTCCCCAAACGATAAGCTTTGCAATCAATGAGTCATAATAAGGGGGAATGGAATAAGATTGATAGATATGTGAATCATTCCTCACACCAAAACCACCGGGAAAATGCAACGAAGTGATTTTACCCGGCGATGGTCTGAAATTATTTTCAGAATCTTCTGCATTAATTCTGAACTCGATAGCATGTCCATGGGGCTTTTTCGGCTTGGTTTCAATCTTTTCTCCGGCAGCTACCAATATCTGCTGTCTTACAAGATCAACGTCATAAACTAATTCGGTAACAGGGTGTTCAACCTGAATCCTTGTATTCATTTCCATGAAATAAAAATTCTTGTGCTTATCAAGGAGAAATTCGATTGTGCCGGCTCCTTCATAATTAACTGATTGTGCACCTTTAACGGCAGCATCTCCCATACGGACTCTTAGATCTTCATCAACAGCCGGTGATGGAGATTCTTCTATAAGCTTTTGGTGTCTTCGCTGGATTGAGCAATCTCTTTCCCCGTAGTGATAAACATTTCCGTGCTGGTCACCCATCACCTGAATTTCGATGTGTCGGGGATTTTCAATAAATTTTTCTATATAAACATCACCATTGGCAAATGCTGCTTCAGCTTCTGTTCGTGCAGTCTGAAATGCCTTTTGAAATTCGCTTTCATCCCAAACTATTCTCATTCCTTTTCCACCGCCGCCAGCAGAGGCTTTAATGATGACAGGATAACCAATTTCATTAGCAAGCTTTTTTGCCTGATCCAGATTCTCCATAACGCCGTTGCTTCCGGGGATAACAGGCACTTCATTTTTTTTCATAGTTTCTTTAGCGAATGCCTTATCACCCATAGCTCTAATCATATCGGGCGAGGGACCAATAAATTTTAATTTGGATTCCTGACAAATCTCAGAAAAGCTTGCATTTTCAGCAAGAAATCCATAACCAGGATGAATTGCATCAGCGCCGGTAACTTGTGCAGCAGAAATGATTGCAGGAATTTTAAGATAGCTGTCTTTTCCAAAGGGAGGACCTATACAAACTGCTTCATCGGCAAAAGTAACGTGAAGGGAATCCCTATCAGCTTCAGAATAAACTGCGACAGTTTTTATACTAAGCTCTTTGCAGGTGCGGATTATTCGAAGTGCTATTTCGCCGCGGTTGGCAATTAAAATTTTGTTGAACAAAATCTATCCAGGTTTTAGGATTGGTTAAGCCAGCTCAATTAAAAAAAGTGGTTGATTATATTCTACAGGTTTGCCATTTTCCACCAAAA
>Ga0154769_1134_pt3 | contig 11546 bp, 10 predicted proteins | sample Rifle2008BG16ft_FD_105777 | JGI IMG/M metagenome (GOLD analysis project Ga0154769, IMG submission 105777) | Ignavibacteria bacterium RBG_16_36_9 | reverse complement strand
TTCTATGTGGTCGCAGGAAATAAGGAAGGAAAAGGGTGAACTGATGATGAATCCTGAAAGTATAGCACGCATTATTGTTTCTGCCTACCTGCAAAAAGATAACCTCGTAACTGAAGAAATTGTTTTAAGACCAGTCACCGGGGATTTGGCATAAAAAAAGCCGGCAGCATTGGCCGGCCTTTCGTGGAGAGAGATTTTCAAAAATTATTAATCAACATCAAAATCCTTCATCATTTTCATAATTCTCTTTTCTCTTCTTTCACCAAAATTTCCCGAAAACTTATTCCATTCCTTTTTCTGATTTTCATCTAACAGCTGGTAAACATCCATCTGATGATTAGCTTGTGAAAGTGCAATTTGGTTTCTGGCTGAAATAATTTCATTTATCGTACTTAAGAATTCATCCCTGGTAAAATTACCCTTATTCTTTAGTTCAGCCATTTCAAGTTTTTTCTTCTCAAGATTGGCTTTAAGATCAATCATCTCCTTCTGGTGGGTTAATCTTAAAACATCAGCTTTCTCTTGCTGCTCTTCTGTTAAATTTAATTTTTGATGAATCTGGGACTGATCTCTGTCCCTTTTATGTACCTTCATTTCCTGTGCAAAAAGATCCTGGGAAACCAGCAAAACAGAAAGAATTGCTATAATTATGGACATCTTGGTTCTCATTTTTTTACTCCTTGTTAAATAATAATCTTTAATTATCACCCTTTAGACATCTTTCACAGTCCCTCGGTTTAATAATGAATATTTAAACTATAAGGGATATTTTTGTGTCTAAAATTATAAGAATAGTAATAATCCGGGATGAATTTAAAAACAGATGATTATGAACTCATTCAAGGTTTCTTATCCGGCAATGAGCAGTCATTCAATTTACTTGCGAGAAAATACCAGGAGCGGATTTATTGGCATGCCCGCCGAATGCTCGGTGATCACGATGATGCTCACGAAATTGTTCAGCAGGTTCTTTTAGTAATGCATAGTAAGTTGAAGACATTTAATTTTAGTTCAGCATTATATACCTGGATTTATAAAATAACATCAACACGGAGTTTGAATTTATTAAAGAAGAAAGCACTTAGAAGAATATTTACTTTTAGTTCTGATGAGTTAATTGAGAACTACGGTTACGAAAAAATAGTTGAGGACATTGAATCAAGGGAAAGATTTTTAAAGATGGAAAAGCTTTTGAGTAACTTACCTGTTAAGCAGAGGCAGGTTTTTGTTATGAGAAATTATGATGATTTGTCTTATGAAGAAATATCAAACATAACAGGAAAATCCATCGGTACATTAAAGGCTAATTATTTTCACGCATTCAGAAAAATGAAGGAGCTGATGAAAAAAAATGACGACTGATGAAAGAATAATAAAATATATCGAGAATGAGTTATCCCCGCAGGAGAGAAATGCATTCGAAGTGGAATTGAATAACTCAGTCGAGCTGAGAGAAGAACTCAATAAATATTTAAAAGTTAAAGCAGAAACCGATGAGATTAAAAAATTAAAATTGAATCCGCTTTATCTCGACTCAATTTTACCTGAGCTTAAAAATAAACTTAATCCCCCTAAAACTTTTTCTGTCAAAAGGAATCTGGGTTATGCTTTCGGAGTTATGCTTGTCTTTATACTTTCGATAGTGGTCCTGAAAAACTTTTTTATAAGTGAGACTGAATTGACTGACCTGAAGGAATTCACACAATCATTAAATGAAAATGAAAGGATTGAACTGCTTGAAAATCTTAATGATGCTTCAGAAGTTTATAATCTAATATCGGAAAACATATCCGAGAGCCAACTTAACAATTTGCTTGCAGCAAATCTGGAAATCAATAATGAAGTTGCAGAAGCTTATAATATTGAATACTACGAAATCGTTGATGATTTATCGGAAGACGAAATTGAAGTCATCTATAAAGAAATTTTAAATACTAACTTTTAACAGGAAGTGCAATCATGAAAACAATCTATTATACATTGGCGCTCTTATTTTTCATCTCCGTAACTATTATTCCTCAAAAGGGAAAATGGCGGGACGAAGAAATGAGAGAAAAATTTGAACAGCTTGAGAAAATCAAGATCATTGAAACTTTGGAAATGGATGAAGAAACTACTCTGCGATTTTTCGCAAGAAAATCCGAGCACCAAAAGCAGCAGGAAGAAATCCAGGGGAAGATTAGGTCCAGGATCGATAATCTGGAGGTGATATTTAAGAGCGGTAAAGTTGCCAATGTTGATGAGATTAAGGGAAATATTAATGAAATAAATTCATTAAGCAATCAATTGGAGAAAAACAGAACTGATTTTATTAATTCTTTATCGGATATTCTTTCTTACGAGCAGATCGCTAAGCTTCTGGTATTTGAGAGGAAATTTAAAGATGAGATAAGGAAGCTAATAATGAAGGAACGCAGACCTCCTCCACCGGATCAGGAATAAGTTGAAGATTGCAGGAAAGGATAAAATCTTCCCATCCTTATTCTTGTGTTGATTTTCAGAACCTTCGATTATATTTTTACCACTCAAATTTGCGGAAGTGGTGAAATTTGGTATACACGCTATCTTGAGGGGGTAGTGCCTTAATTGGCGTGCGGGTTCAAGTCCCGCCTTCCGCACTCAATCCATATATTAAAAAGTAATAAGGAATAAATAGATGAACAAAAACAAAGTCTTTCCAATTCTCCTGCTATTCATTTTGACCATATCTTTAATTTCTTTTGCTCAGGATATGAATACTGAGGCAGGAAAGCTATATAACGAAGGTAATAGTCAATTGAAAGCTGGAAATTATAATGGGGCGATTAGTAATTATGATAAAGCGCTGGCAATCGAAAAAGATTATCGGATTTATTACCAGAAAGGTGTTGCACAAAAAAAGGCTAATGAACTAAATGGTTCAAAAGTTTCATTTGAGGAATGCATAAAGCTTAAGAATGACTTTGAACCCGGTTATAATGCTTTAGGTGGTGTTTACTTCTCCATGGGAAATTATACCGAGGCAATAAATAAATTTGAAAAAGTTTTATCTCTTTCCAATAATGCAAGCGTTACTAAAAAAGTTAAAAAGAATTTATCTTTAGCTTATACAAAACTTGGCAACGACCAAATATCACAAGGCAACGCCCCGAAAGCTGTTGAGTATTTAACCAAAGCTGTTGAAAATGATAATTATGATGCTGCTTATTTATCACTTGCTAAACTTTATTCTGAATTGGGAGAATGGGATAAGTGTATATCAGCTTCCCAAAACGCTTTGAAATACAAATCAAAAATAACTTCTGGCGGACCCAATTTTTATATGGGAATTGCTTATAAAGGCAAAGGTGATAATCAAAAGGCAAAAGAAATGTTTGAAAAGGCAAAGCAGGACGCTACATACAAAAAAACTGCTGAGTACGAACTCAGTTTGCTAAACTAAATTTGATCATTTTTCATAACCCTCCTAGACGAGGTTTTTTTTATATGTAATTACAAAAGTGAAATAAGAAGTAATCAAGATTAGTAAAAGGAAAAGGGAATGCACACTTGGCGCATTCCCTCTAAAATATTATAAGAAATTAAATATTATAAATGCATCGAGAGTAACAGCACTAATTGTTTCTTCACCATCTTCTTTGCCGGTGAGGTTGAACATTTTGTAGCTCAGGTATAGATCCAGGTTAACAACCGGGATGATTGATATTTCGGTTCCAACTCCGATCCCTCCACCGAATCTTGAAACATCTGATCCATCAATTTCAACATCATTCATTTTGCTTTTTCCGAAACTGTTAAATGACAGATCCAAAGCTATGTATGGATCAAAGCCAAGTGGAGCCGGGATGAAATTGTATTGTGCACCAACACCGATTTCAAGTATAGATTGACTATATTCTACATCATCATCGGCTAAGGCTATTGTAAATATTTCTGGTGGGGATGTACCATCTCCTGACAGAGAATGGTATATTATGAAAACTCTGGGAGTAAATGGAATTAGTGGAAGGTCAACTTTTCCAATTAGCCCTGCATTCCATTCAGTTGAATATCCGAGTCCACCATCTGACACTTCTTTTGTAAGTGCATCTGGTGCCAAAACCTGAGTTAATCCACCACCAGCTCCGATTTTTACAAGCTGGGCAGAAACAAAAGTTGGAAGGAATAGCAGGATCATAACCATAAACGAGATTATGTGGATCTTTTTCATTTTCTCTCCATTTTAGTGATTGATTCAAATTGTTATCATAAACTTAAAAATAATTAAGAATAAAAACCATAACTATCTCATTGTATTCATTAAGAAGCCGACACATTCTAAACAATATCTTTAAGTGATTTCCCATATACTATTATATCTCTTGACTTTAACCACTATAAAACTAATATTTAGTCTCAGAATATGCAGAATTCTGAGCCAACGGCAGCTTATTATTTTGAAACTATAAAAAGAAGAGTTCGATCTTAAACTGATATATGGATCACCGGTTATTAAATAAATATTTGATTATTATTTCTTTTATTGGCCTTCTGATAAATCCACTTACTTTTAGCCAAACTGTAGCTGAAGAATTTAATAGAGGCATGGATGCATACAATAAGCTGTTATTCGCCGATGCTTATAAAATCTTTGAAGCAGTTATTCAAGATTATGGGATTGAAGACGAGATATATGTTTCGGCTAGATTTTATTCTGCTAACTCTATTCTGAAAATGGGAAAGAAAGATGAAGCTGCTGCTGGTTTTGAATTCATTGTCAACAATGTTGTCTGGTCAAAGTTCAGGGAAGAGTCTCTATTTACTCTTGGATTAATTTATTTTGATATTAAAAGATATGCACTTTGCAGAAAAAATCATTTACTAATGATATATCAATATCCAAACAGCGATTACGTTGGTTCAGCTATGTACTGGATTGGAGAATCTTACGCAGCAGAAGGAAAACTTGATGAAGCAATTGATTTTTTAACACAGGCAATTGAGGACAAATCTAGCAACAGATTTCGCGATTACGCCCTTTATGCACTGGCAAGTGTTTATGAAAAAATGCAAGACTACCAGAACGCAGTTAAATATTATGATCAACTGTTAACCTACCATTCCAGCAGTCCTCTGGCTCTTCAGGCTCAGGTTCGAATTGGCGTTTGCTATTTTTATTTGAAGGATTACTATAATTCAATCCTCGAACTAAACAATCCCGCTCTGCAAAATCTTCCAGGTGAGAACTTGGCAGAGGCATTATATTTACTTGCAAATTCTCACTACAGAGTTGAGGAATATGCAGATGCAGCAAATACTTACTCAGAAATAATTGATCGATTTCCCCGTTCACAAGTTTACCGAAATGCCCAGTATGGTTTAGCCTGGTCGCTCTTCCAGCAATCAAAATACAACGAAGCATATAATGTATTTAATAATCTTTCGCAGGGTGATGATTCCACAGCAATAAAGTCTTTTATATGGAAGGGAGAGTCTAAGAGGTATTCAGGAAATCCAAATGAAGCATTAATTATTTTTCAAGATTTTCTCACGCAACATCCAAATCATCCATCAGCAGCATTAGTAGAAAGTCTGATTGGTTTGATTTACTTTGATCAGAATAAATATGAGCTTTCGTCGCAGTATCTTGCCAATGCAACTTCTTCAGATGACCCTGTTACACGGGCAAAAGCATTTACTATGATTGGCGAAATTGAGCTAAGAAACAAAAATTACATTAAAGCCCGCGGCAACTTTGAACCTGCTATCAGAATTACTGAAGCTGAAAATGATGTGCACCAGAGAGCACTGCTTGGTATGGGTGTTTCACTTTATCATCTGGGTGATTATGAAAAAGCTGCTGATTACCTCAGAGAAGCCGAGAATGTTAATCCAGCTTTTGAACCGGATAAAATAAATTTTTATATGGCCGAGAGTTACTTTAGTCTGGGAAAATATCAAGAGGCTCTATCACGTTATAACTCTATTAAAAGCAGTGATGATGAATATGTAAAGCAGGTGATGTATTCGAAAGGATATTGTCATTTTAACACAGGCATCTATTCTAATGCAGCTTATCAGTTTGCTGAATTTATTGATCGCTACCCAAATGATGCAAGGATTACAGATGCAAAATTGAGACTGGCAGATAGCTACTATGGGTCAAAGAATTTTGTTGCTGCAAGCAAAATATTTAAAAAGCTCTTCCAGTCAGGGAAATATTCCTCCGACGACCCATATACTTATTACCAGTATGCTCAAACATTGTATAAGTCAGGCGAAACAAACGCTGCAATTACTGAATTTCATAATCTTCAGCAAAAATTTCCTGATTCAAAGTATGCTGAGAGTTCACTCTTTACTATTGGTTTCATCAGATTCCAGGAAGGGGAATTCAAAGAAGCAATTAACGACTTCAGGTATGTACTTCAGATATATAAAAACTCTGCAATTACACCTGTGGTTTTCTACTCGATCGGCGATGCTTATTTTAATCTCGGAATGCACGATTCAGCAATAGTGAACTATCGAAATGTATTAACCAAATACCCTTCATCTGAGTATGTTTTTGATGCAATAAATGGAATGCAGTATAGCTATGTTGCGATGGGTAAACCTGATGAAGCAATTAATCTTATTGACAGATACACTAGTCAAAATCCAAACTTAAAATTTTCTGATCTGATCTTCTTCAAAAAAGGAGAAATTTATTACAGCCAGCGCGATTACCTGAATGCTAAGACCAGTTACCAGGAATTTCTTGTTAAATATCCAGGAAGCACATTCGTTCCGGAAGCATATTACTGGATAGGTAAAAGTTCACAAAACTTAAAACAAGATGAGGAAGCAATTTTCTATTTTGATAAAGTGTTTGAAAGCTATCCGGGTTCTGAATCTGCAGCAGTCTCCGTAATTGAACTAGGTAAAATGTATGAGGCCAATGGAAATTACCAAGCTTCAATTGAAGTGTTGGAACAAGCCTCCGTAAAATTAAAAGATTCACCGAGACTGCCTGAAGTTTTGTTTATCAAAGGTACCGCTTACATTAAAATTGATAATGTACAGAAAGCTTATGGAACTTTTGAAGAGTTAGCAATGTATCACCGCGAAACAATTTTTGCTGATCGAGCCAAGTTTGAAATGGGCCTTATCGATATGGCAACAGGGAGGTATGATGTTGCAGTCAAACATTTTTTAGATGTTGCTGAAAAAAGAACAGATGATTTGGGCGCCAGATCCCAGTACTATTATGGATTGTCACTTTTTGATCAGGGAAAATATTCAGATGCTATTTCAGCGTTAGTAAGAGTGAGAACAGTTTACTCACAGTATGAACCGTGGCTTTCACGTTCGTATCTACTGCTTGGTGATTGCTATGTTAAGCTTAATGATAAACGACAAGCCGAGGAGATGTATAGAGTTGTTGTTACAAAACACAAAGGTAACGAACTTGGAGAAGAAGCAAGGCAAAAAATAAGTAAGCTCAAATGATGAAATATCTTTTAACAATATTGCTTTTATCGACTACTGTAATTTATTCTCAGGAAACCAATCCTAATGTTGAATTGCCCGATTTTGTTATTTTCGGTAAGGATATTATTTCGGTAAGAAAAGTAGATAAACTTAAACCCGATTATATTTCAACTGTATCTGATGAATTTTTAAAGCCCACATACAAACCGGATTATCTGGACCTTGCCGATATTTCTAATCCGGTTGAAGCTGAGCTGTCTCTTCTTGATTCCGCAGATTACAGAAAAGGATTTATTGAATTAAAAGCAGGTCTTTATCAATTACCGGCTGGAGAGTTGAATTACACTTTCCCGTATACCGGAGGAATGGTTCACGGATTTATCAAAGGTTTGAATCAGCGTGAGTATATGGATAATAGTGATAAGCAATACCTCGAAGGTTCGCTCGATTTTGCTTATTCGCTGCCAACAAATCTTGATGCTATGCCGGGGACAAAGTTCAGCCTGAGCGGTGATCACAAAAAGGATCTATTTAAATTTTTTGGTTCTATTGATCCGGAAAGAAAAAGAAATCTTAACATAGGAAATGCTTCACTTGGCATTCAAAATCTTTATATGAAAGAGTTTATTTTTGATTTGAATGGTGGAGGAGATTTTACATATATAGATGATGAAAAGTTTAACGAATCGCTTCTTTATGCAAATGCTTTCGGAAGATTAAAACTGGGCAGCTTCAGTTTAGGTGTTAAAGCAACCTATCAGCATCAAAACTTAACAACTGACTCCTTATCCGAATTCAAATCCGACGCATACTATTTCAGACCAACGGCATCACTCGAAGTGTTTAAGAAAGTAATGCTTGAGGCTGGATTCACATTTTCGGCAGCTGGTGGTAATAAACTAAACGGACTCTATGCTTCGGCTAGTGCCGAGGTCGCAAAGAATTTGATTCTTTTTGGTGAATACTCCCCTGAAGGTGAAAACATTACTGCAGGAAAATTTTTACGAAACAATTTTTATTATGATCAGCAAGATTTAAGAAGAGTATTCCTGAAAAAGAAAAATAAACTAAGAGCAACTCTTAAGTATGAATTTGATAAATATTATCAAATAGATGGCGGTATCGAATTTTTTGATGCTGATAACTTGACATACTATAATAATCCAGATAGCTCTGGATTCTTCGAAGTATTAACCGCAGACGCTACTAATTGGGATTTTTTCCTAAACATGCTTTACCATCTTGGGCCTTACGGATATTTTTATGGATCATTAAACTATCTTAATGTCCGGGATTCTGATTCCAGAAAAATTCCGTATTCTCCCGGACTTAAAGCTTCCTTAATTTATGGCTACAATTTTTCACCAGATTGGAAAGGAGAAGTCAAATTTAGTTACTTATCGGACAGATATGCCGATATCGAAAACTCCGATGAGAGAAAGTTACCGAGCATATTTGACCTTGGGCTAAAAGTTTCTTATACAATTCAGAGGAATTTTGGTGTATTTTTTGAGCTTAATAATGTATTGAATACTAAAAGAGCAATTTGGGAAGGATACCAGGAAAAACCAATTGATGCACTTTTAGGTATTAATTATTTCTTTGATTGAATTCATTGACTTAATTTTATTTGACTGAATTTGAAAAGAAATATAATATTAGAGTGAACGTATCAATACAATATTTTGGTAAAGGAAATGGTAAGTAAAGAGGAAATAGTAGAAAATGTTGCAAAAAGTTGTGGTATTTCGCCTGAAATCTCCTCATTCTTTTTTGAGGTTTTTGTAAACAGATTAAGCAACAAACTTAAGCCGGGTGATTTACTCCACTTCCACAACTTTGGATTTTTTCATAAAAGAAATTGCAGAATACAACTTGAAAAAACTGCTGATTCACCAACTGCAAAATCATATTTAATTCAGCTTGTTCTTTTCTCATTTGAGCCTAAGGTGAAAAATGATCTTAGCGTTATTCAATTTCTAAAAATTCCTAATCTTAAAACGCTTTGGGTAGATGATCCTGATTTTCAGAAGAGTCTTAAAGCCGGTGATTTTGCTCCACATATTGACAGGAATCAGCTAATTAAATCTTTTGCAACTACAGCTGAAGTAATAATCGCTGGGTTGCGTAGAGACTACGATACTGAATTAGTAGAAGAACTTATTATTCCGTTGACATTCGACCTGAATTTTCTAATTAAAACCGGGCAAAAGACGGCACCATTAACAACTACTGTAATTAATAAATCCTCAGATGACAATTTAAAGATCGTTAAAAAAATAGAGGGGTCATCAGAAGAAGGTCTTCCATGGAATTACGGAACTAAATTCTTAGAAAAAGATAAAGTAAATAAGCCCGATGAGAATAAAGTTAGCAAAAAACAGCCTGACATTAGAGGGAAAGAAATTGATGCAAAGCAAGAAACAGAATTCAGGAAGGGTCAGGCTGCTCGACTAAAAGATTTTGAACCAGTGAGTTCACACTTGTCCACGACAAAAGACGATATAAATCCTCTTGATGATGTAGATACGGTAAAATTTAGTATGCAAAAACAGAAAGTTGATGATTCCGGTAATTTAGAAGCGAATAAAAAGTTTACTGAAGTCAAATCGAAAACAGAAGCATATCGTCAGAAAAGAGAATTTGGTAAATCAATAAACGGGAAAGCTGATAAATATTCTTCATTTAGAACTAAGACCGGAATGGAGGAAAAAATTTATCGAGAACGAAGAAATTTCCTTCCTTTAATAGCTTTACTTGCGTTTATAATAATAGCAGGTATTGTTATTTATATATATTTCATTAAATATGATTCTATAAGTGGAAATAACACAAATATTGTTTATAACGTAAAGCCTCCTTCAAATGTTAACGTTATTGAGAGAGATTATGAGTTTGCAGTTACTTTTCCTTATCCTAAAACTGAAAATAGAATCCAGGTATCCGGATATAATCGTGACCTATTTTTAGTTACAGAATTTAAGCCTGAGATAAAAATAGAAAAAAAACCTTCACCTAAAACTGAAAAGATTACTGAGGTAAATGAAAAACCAAAAGTGGAAGAGAAAAATGAATTACCTTTAGTAGAAAAGCCAGATGTAACTCCGGAGATACAGGAAGAGAAAACTAGTAGAATATTTTTATATAAAAACTTTTATGTCGTTCATGTTGGAAACTTTAAATCTGAAGAGGCTGCTAATAGGGAAGCTGACCGATATTTTAATATGGGTTACAATGCTTTCATAGAGGTAGTAGAAACACGTCGTAGAACAATGGAGTATAAGCTGAACGTGGGTGATTTTACTTCGGAAGAGTTTGCCCGGCAATTTCAAGAAAAATATATTAAATAATAAATATTTGGAGAGAAATGAATCTATTTGAAATATTTCTTAAGGGCGGTGTAATAATGTGGGCAATTTTATTTTGCTCCGTTGTTGCACTGGCGGTTGCTATTGACAGATTTTTAGTTCTTAGGAGGGCCAAGATTAATTTACCTGCTTTTTTAGTACGGATAAGAGGATTTATAAAAAATAAGGATATGAGCGGAGCGGCTTCATTCTGCCTAAGGGAAAAATCTCCAATTGGAAATATGGTGAGAAAAGGATTGAAGAAATTTGGAATGGGTCACGAACGTGTTAAAGAAGCTATCGAGAATGCGGGCAGGCAGGAAGTCAGCAAGCTTGAGAAAGGATTATCAATCCTGGCTACTGTTGCCGGTGTTGCTCCATTGCTTGGATTCCTTGGAACTGTTACGGGAATGATTCAGGCATTTATGAGGATTGAAGACCTTGCCGGTGCTGCTAATCCGAGCGATCTTGCTGGTGGTATCTGGGAAGCTTTGTTAACAACAGCCTTCGGATTAATAGTCGGTATTCCAGCTTACGCATTTTATAATTATTTCCTTAGTTCTATTAAGAAGTTTGTTTCGGATATGGAAACTGTTGCAAATGATGTTGTTGATACAATGCAGGATACATCAAAAGAAGCAATTGACTTTGATGATGAAATAGAAGTTGAGATGTAAGGTAAACTTATGAAATTCAGTACATCGAATGAGCCATTAAGCGTTTTTTCTTATTCATCTTTAACAGATATTGTTTTGCTACTGGTTATAT
>Ga0154769_1153_pt2 | contig 11974 bp, 11 predicted proteins | sample Rifle2008BG16ft_FD_105777 | JGI IMG/M metagenome (GOLD analysis project Ga0154769, IMG submission 105777) | Ignavibacteria bacterium RBG_16_36_9 | reverse complement strand
TCCGTAAGTTTCACCGAGATAAATTTCCATTTCCGGCACAAGATATTTTCTTCGTGAAGGATCTTTATGCCGTGCGATGAACTCCTGCATCATTCCGCTTTCTGCAACACCAGGACGAATAACAGAACTCGCCGCAGTCAGCATCTCAAAAGTTTCAACATCAAGCCTGCGAAGAAGCGAACGCATTCCCGGCGACTCGATATAAAAGCAGCCGATAGTTTTTCCTGAACGTATCAAGTCTCTTGTGGCAGGATCGTTAAAGAGCATATCAAAATCGAAAATATCGAAATCAATATTACCCGTGTGTTTGGGTATCGGCGGGTAAAGCGTATGTATCTTTGCCTGTCCACGCCATTCCGGTGGGATTTGATAAATTAATAAATCTTCGGTTTTTGAGCTGTTTTCAAACATATTATAGTGAACATTTGCACACTATAATATAATCTTTTAAAATTTAAATGCAAGAAGGATTTTATCTGGAGCTTCGCACTTTTGTATGAAGAAGATGAATAAAATATCTTATCAAGCATTAGCCTTCTTTTGATTCACCAATTTTTATTTTGAAACAGCCTATTCTAACTAATAGATGAAATGTTTCTTTATTTCAACCACTTTTAATCTGGTCTGAGAATTGCACAATTATTTTGGCACAACTTCTTTTAAGAATAGAATTGTGATCATACAACAACGACTGGCTGTCTGAATTTTCCGGGCAGCCATTTTTTTTAGCGTCAAGAATTAATAGTTCACCTTTAACAATTCTTGTTTCATTTTATTTCATCTGAGTATTGCGTTTCGGTTTTAAATTATTTTAGTTTAGGAAGGAGTTAAAAAATTGTTAGGTGAAACTATGCAAACAGATGATGTTTTAAACTGGGTTTGTCAGTATTGTGGTGAGGAAAACCAGGTTTGGGTTGATCTTACAGTAAGAGAAGATCAGGATTTTATTGAAGACTGCGAAGTGTGCTGCAGACCAAACAGGATTCTGATCAAACACGATAAGGAAGATGAAGAGTACATTCTTGTCGAGTCACGAATTACAGATGAATAATTCCGCAATGCCCGATATTTGAATTGCCGAAATTAGTACAACAGAGAGTTCGATTGATGTAGATCAAAAAATTCAATTCTCTCCATACCCGAGTTCTCTAACATTCCTATATTCAATGTATCCTCGTCATACTTTCGAACTAACACAAATATAAGAACCATATTTAATCCAGCGGACAAAAACAATAGGATTATTATCAGCATCATAGAGTCCTCCTTTATTGAAAGAGTTAACTACTTATTTTGCGACCTCCTCAACCATAAAATATTAAATTTTCTAAATAATTGCTAATCCATAATCATTCTTAAGAAAGAAGAGCTTTCATCGTCATCGTCATTTGATTTTTTATTTGGCTCTTTTTGTTCCATCTTCTCTTTTGCCCAACTGTAACGTGAGGCTTTCTCAGAAAATGAATTTTCAGGTTCTTCATCCTCCGGTTCTTCAATCTGTGATGATGGACTTTTAACTCTAAGGATTGTTGGTACATCCAGGTCTTCTTTATCAATATTAGTAGTATCCAGGAAATTAAATCCACCTCTCAAACTAAGCTGTTCTCCGGGTTTCTTAGTGTGGGATTTAAAAGTACTTGCTGCGAATGATTTTCTTGCACTATCAAAGCCGGTTGCAATTACGGTGTAGGAAACGTAATCGTTCATATCTTCCTTTCTCACACAACCGAAGATTACGTTTGCTTCTTCGCCCGCTGCTTCGAAAATAACATTGTTACCTTCATTTATTTCCTGAAGTGTGAGGTTGCTTGATCCGGAAATGTTAAGCAGAACGCTTTTTGCACCTCTTATATTAACACCTTCCAGAAGAGGACTTGAGATTGCTTTTTGTGCAGCTTCGATAGCACGATTTTCCCCACTAGCAATTCCACAGCCCATTAGCGCTTCTCCACTTTGATTCATTACCGCACGAACATCTGCGAAGTCAACGTTAATTAATCCTTCAACAGTGATAATATCTGCAATACCTCTTGTTGCTTCGTAAAGCACTTCGTTTGGTTTATCGAAGGCTGCAAAAGCATTAATGTTACCATCAAGAATACTTAGTATTCTTTCATTAGGAATCACGATTAAGCTGTCAACGTGCTTTCGTAAATCCTGAATACCCTGCTCTGCATTCATCATCCGAGTTTTACCTTCCCACTTAAATGGTTTGGTGACAATCCCAACAACCAAAGCCCCGATACTTTGTGCAACTGAAGAAATGATTGGTGCGCCACCGGTTCCGGTACCACCTCCCATTCCCGCTGTAATGAAAACCATGTCGCTGCCAGCAAGAACTTCGGCAATTTTTTCACGGTCTTCTTCAACAGCTTTCCTGCCGATGTTAGGATCAGCACCCGCACCCAATCCGCGGGTAATATTTGATCCAACTTGTATTTTGTGATGAGCTTTGCTGCTTTCCAATACCTGCGCATCTGTATTAACAGCAACATACTCAACACCTAGTAAACCTCTGGCAATCATACTTCCCAGAGCATTGCAGCCTCCGCCGCCGACTCCAATTACTTTGAGAACAGCAGACATTGGTTTTTCTCGATCGAGAGTGGCGAACTTTATCATGGACCCTCCTGTGTTTGATTTTTTATAATTCATCAAAAAATTCCTGTACTCTTTTTACTAATAGTTTAATTGTGTTCTTTGCTTCTTTTTTCTTTTTGATTAATTGGTAATCACTCGATTTGCTTCCTGGTATTCCTCTTATTAATCCTGCAACTGTGGCAAACTCAGGACTTTCAATTTCGTTTGATAATCCCTCACCTAATTCCTGCGGAACTCCGATTCGCGCAGGTAAACCAAAAACTTCTTCTGCAAGTTCCGGACAGCCGCGTAACAAAGATCCTCCACCGGTTAAAACAATACCAGCTTTTACTTTATTCTTATAACCTGCGCTTCTCAATTCATTATCAATAAGCGTAAACAATTCCCTCATCCTCAGGCTTATGATTTGAGTCAGCAGACTAATAGGAATTTTTGTGTTACCCCTCGCACCAACTCCTTTAATCAGAATATCTTCATCTTTTATTATCGCAGTTTCAATTGCATAACCATATTCTTTTTTCAATTTTTCTGCTTCCTCAGTGACCACACCGAGAGATTCCCTGATATCGTTAGTTACCTGGTTACCCGCAATACCGATTACTTTAGTATGCTTGATTGCCTTTTTGTGATAGATAGCTATGTCTGTCGTTCCGCCTCCAATATCCAGAAGGATAACACCAAGATCTTTTTCACTCTCTTCCAGAACAGATGTGCTTGACGCAATTGGCTGAAGGATGTAGTCTTTCACCTTTAATCCAGCTCGTTCGACAGATTTTTTAATATTTTGAATTGCAGGAATCGATGCAAGAACTACATGATTGCTTGCTTCCAATCTCGAGCCTGACATACCTATGGGATTCTCAATTCCCGGTTGATGATCAACAGAAAATTCTATCGGAATGATATGAAGAATTTGTCGGTCTGATGGAATTCTTATTGTGCGAACATCAGCTTCTAATCGTTCGAGATCCTTCTTCGTTATTTCCTTTTCATCACTGCTTATTGTTACATAGTTTCTATGCAATAGGCTTGTAATGTGCTCTCCGGCAACTCCTACATTTACCAAATTGATAGTTATACCTGCACGGTTGGATGCGATAGACATTGCTTCTTTTATAGCTTCTGCTGTTTTCCCGATGTTGGCAACCAAACCTTTGTGCAAACCTTCCGAAGGTGCTATCCCGAAGCCAAGGATGTTGAAAGTTTGTTTCCCTTCTACTCTTTCAGCTATGACAGCACAAACCTTCGTTGTGCCTAAGTCAATTCCTGCTATAATTTCTTTTTTCATCCGCTTATCAATTCTGTTTTTCTTTTACCGATAAATACTTTGTTTTTATAACGTAGATCTAAATACTCTGTATTTTCATTTATAATTTCTTCATCAAATAATTGCTGCCAAATATTCTTCAGGATAAGTGCTTTTCTTACTTCATCATTCTTACCAAACAAAACTGGAAATTTTAAACCGGTGAATGTTAGAATTGCTTCGCCACTTTTTCTTAAATTAATCTCTTCAAGATTTTTTCTAACATTCGTATCGCTCAAACTGATTGCGTCAATTATCCTGAAAGCAAAATCCATGATTTTTTTATTGTAGCCGTTTTTTCCATTCAAACTTAAATTCGATATCACGGGTAAATCCTTGATGACAGTGGGGGGGAAAAGCGGAAGCGTTTCTAAATCACCGGTTATAAGTTTTATTTCATTCTTTTGAAGCAGGGCGGCTTTTATCTCTTTCTCTTGAACTTCAACCAGGATTTTGTTTACACCATCGAATTCAACTTCCGCTTTTCTCAGGTAGGGATGTTTTTCAATTCTTGTTTTTACTTCTAATAAATTTAAGTCAGAATATTTTGTGGAGTCACTCAAACCAGCATAACGTAAATACTCTTTTGCCGGAAGCAGCGTGTTCTCAGTTATTTCTATTTGATTGTAAACTTCTTTATGGCTCGCCTTGGATCCGGTAATCATCAAGTAACTGAATCCGATAATCAATATTAAAAAGACAACCACACCAAAAAATTTGCTTCTGCGTTCGCTCAATGTTTTTCCTCCTTAAGCAGTTCAACAAATTTTTCACCGTATTTCCAGATATCGCCTGCGCCCAAAGTAATTATTATATCGCCTTTCTTTTTCAGCTCCATCACTTTTTTAGGAACATCTTTTTTATCCGGAATGTAATGAACATTTTTATGCCCATACTTTTTTGTGATGTTCGCTATCATTTCGCCTGTCACACCTTCGATTGGTTTTTCTCTTGCCGGATAGATATCAGTACAAATGAATACATCTGAATTAAGAAATGACCTTCCAAAATCCTGATAAAAATCTTTTGTTCTTGAATAAAGATGTGGTTGAAATACCACAACAAGTCTTCTATCCCATGCTGCTCTGATTCCTGCAAGAGTTGCTGAAGTCTCAGTTGGATGATGAGCATAATCATCCAGCACAAGGATGTCATTTTTATATTTTGTTTCGAATCTTCTGTAAACACCGGTGAATTTTTCTAATGCTTTTTTAATGATCTCGAAATCAATTCCCAACTCCGTACCTATTGTAACTGCAACGAGAGAGTTTTTCACATAATGCTCACCCGGAATGTTGAGCTTTATCCTTCCAAGCTCTTTGCCTTTATAAATAGCTGTATAATGACTTTTGAATCCTTCATACTCAATATCTATTGCTCGAACATCTGCCTGTGCTGTAGTGCCGTAAGTGAATATTGTTTTGTTAATAAATGGAATAATATCCTGAAGTGCAGGCTCATCAAGACAAATTACTACAAAACCATAAAATGGCACTTTGTTAGCAAATTCGATGAATGCTGTTTTAATATCATCCAGATCTTTGTAAGTATCAAGATGCTCCCTTTCAAGTGTTGTAATAGCAGCTATGGTTGGAGTGAGTTTTAGGAAAGTTCTGTCGAATTCATCGGCTTCAACCACAATGAATTCACCATTTCCGAGACGGGCATTGGTTCCTCCGAGACCACTTAACTTTCCACCGACTATAATTGTTGGATCGATTCCACCTTCAGTAAGAGTTAATCCAACCATTGAAGTCGTTGTCGTTTTTCCGTGAGTTCCAGCAATTCCAATCCCGTATTGCATACGCATAGTTTCAGCAAGCATTTCCGCTCGTTTAATAATCGGGATGTTTTTGTCAGCGGCAGCTATTACTTCAGGGTTATCCGGAACTACTGCAGAAGAATATACAAGCACATCGGCATCCTTTACATTTTCCGGTGAATGTCCTTCATAAATTTTTGCACCAAGCTCTGCTAATCTGTTTGTAACTTCGGTAAGATTGAGGTCTGAGCCTGATACTTCAAATCCTTTATTTAAAAGAATCTCTGCGATGCCGCTCATCCCGATGCCGCCAATACCAACGAAATGAATTTTTTTTATACTTTTAAACACTGCTCTTTTCTATTTTAGACTTTAATTCTTCCATACGAAGTAACAATTCATCCTGGTTTTCATAATCTGAAAATCTTATCACCACAGGTGTTACTTTTGAATTAACTTTTATTCTCACTGTTCTAAATGCAGGTGAGTTGCTTGCTCTTATCTGTTTGGAGAATTTTATTTTTTTGATCTGGTCAATTTTATACGCTTTTGATTTGAAGCGATCTGCAAAAACAATTCCTTCATCAGAAACTTCGATGTACATATTCCGCACGATATTATAAACCAAAGCCGCAACTGATACTACCAATATTATCGCGAGAAAATATAAAATCGGATCACGTGTAATTAACGTGAAAGAATTTTCAATAAATTCACCTCTTATAACCCCATAAAGAATCAACACGATGAAATAAATAATTGTTGACTTATAATAGAACGATAAATTGTATTTGAATATTCTTCTCTTTTGTTCACCGTTATTCATACAGCCTCTGAAAATTTTATTGCGTTTTGTGCTATCACTTTGGCAGCATCAGGTTTTGCCATTTGCAAAGCTTTCTTCTTCAAATCAGAAAGTTTACTCTCCGAATTCAACGTATTTAAAACACTTCTCACTAAATCTTTTTTTAACTCTTTATCTTCAATGAGGATTGCAGCATCATTATCTGATAAAGACTTTGCATTGTAGTATTGATGATTCTCTGCTACATTCGGAGATGGAACCAGTATTGCAGGAATGCCAAGGTTCAGCAGTTCTGCGATTGTTGTTGCACCAGCTCTTGCCAAAAGCAAATCACAAGCTGAGTAAGCTGAATTCATATCCTCAATAAAATCATAAATCTTTACTTTCTTAGAATTCATCATCTTAAACTGTTGGAAATAATTTATTCCTGTCTGCCAGAGCACCTGAATGTTATTTTCTTCCAATATTTTTATGCTCTCTGACATAGCTTCATTTATTGTTTTGGCTCCAAGGCTTCCACCAAGCACGAGAAGAGTTTTTTTTTCACCAGATAATCCAAAATTTCCTAACGCTTCTGTTTTCTCCATCCGGCCTAGATTTTTTCTTACAGGATTTCCTGTTAAATGATGAACTTTTTCTTTCCTCAAATATTTTTTTGATTCCTGAAAGCTCAGGTGAACTTCAGTAGCATATTTTTCAAGCAATCGTGTTGTTACGCCGGGATAACTGTTTTGTTCAATTAGAATAATTTTAGCTCCCATTACAGAAGCAGCCCATATTGCCGGACCGGCAACATATCCTCCCGAACCAATTGCAACTTTGGGCTTGAAGGACATATTTATAATTAATGATTGAATCACAGAAACAAATAACTTTACAGGGAACAAAAGATTTTCAAAATTAATTTTTCTGGAGAATCCTTTAATCCAAATTGACTTAAACTTAAATCCAAGTTTTGGAACAACTCTTCCTTCAATTCTGTCTTTTGTACCTACGAATAAAATATCAGCTTCGGGTTTCATTTCTCTAATGAGCTCAGCAACTGCAACAGCAGGGAAAAGATGACCACCTGTTCCACCACCAGCAAATAAGAATCGGTATTTACTCGGAGAATTACTCATCTGTTAATTCCTTTTACAGGATTTTCATCAGGCACATAAACAACACCGTTCTGCCGCATATGATTTGTAAAAGCTATGTTGATTAATATCCCAACACTTATGCAAAGAAATATGAGTGAAGTTCCACCATAACTTATAAATGGCAGCGGAAGCCCTGTTGTTGGAAGAACGCCGGTTGTAACTGCAACATTTACAAAAGCATAAAACACAATGGAGATTGTAATTCCAAATGCAAGAAGTTGACCGAATTGATCTTTGACTTTTTTGGCAACCAATATTCCACAAACAAAGAGAACGAGATAAGCTAAAAGCACGGCTATTGCACCAATCAATCCAAACTCTTCACCGAGAATTGCAAAAATAAAATCACCATAAGCTTCCGGAAGAAAAAGATTGCTCTGCATACTGTTGCCGATTCCAACTCCGAATACTCCCCCGCTTCCAAGACTATAAAGCGCCTGCTTAACCTGGAAATTCAAATCTCCACCGCTGGTAACAGAATTCACATAAGAAAAAATCCGTGATCTTGAGTGAGGAAAAATCATCGCAGCAATCCCAATTACGAATCCACTTATAGCCATCGAAACAAGAATGTGTCTAAACTTTGCCCCTCCTGCATAAATAAGTATAAGCGAAATAAATATCAGCATAATACCACTGCTGATGTTAGGCTGCAGCATTATTAAACCGGAGATGACAATTATCCATATAAAAAAGTAAATAAATCCTTCCCGGTAGTTATCTATAACATTTGCTTTGGCTTCCAGTAGAACAGCAAGGTGAATAATAAGAACAAGCTTGGCCATGTCCGCCGGCTGAATTGAAAAAAATCCAAAATTCATCCATCTGCCTGCACCTTTTATATCAGTCGCGAATAACAACGTAACTACAAGTAGTATTGTTGTAATTACAATCACTGGTTTACTTAATCGTCTATAATATTCGTAGGGAATGAAAGCGAAAACTAAAATCGCACCAAGTCCCAAAAACACTTTAAAGAGATGCGAGTTAAACAAATAGAAAATGCTATCAAACTTAAATACACTGTAAGTGCTGCTTGCACTCATCACCATAGTTAAACCGAGCAGCATAAGTGCAAAAGCGTCAAAGAATATTGTCAGTCCTAATTTTTTCATTATAATTTGATAACTGCCTCTTTAAAAACTTTACCGCGATGTTCATAATTATTAAACATATCAAAACTGGCACAGGCAGGAGAAAGCAAAACCACATCACCCTCTTTGGCTTCCCTGCATGCACTTTTAACAGCATCTTCCATGGTTTTTTCTAATTCAACTTTTACATTACTGCTGAAGAAGTTAAATACTTTTTCTGCTGATGAACCGATTGCATAAATCTTTTTCACTTTTTGAATTACGAGGTCTTTTATCTGTTCATAATCGTTTCCTTTATCCTGACCGCCAAGTATTAAAAGAATTGGTTCATCGAAACTTTTTAATGCATACCAAACAGAATCTACATTTGTGGCTTTTGAATCATTGACGTACTTCACGCCCTTAATTTCTCGTACCATTTCCAGGCGATGTTCAACACTTTCAAAGGTTTTTAGTCCTTTCACTATTCCGGCATTATCAAGATTGAAAACTTTAGCTGAACAAATAACTGACATAGCATTTGCCAGGTTATGTTCGCCTCTAATATTTATATCGTTTCTTGAGCAACGAAAACTTTCTATACCGTTCAGCCTGAAAATCACCTCACCATCAGAATAAAAGCAGCCATCATTTTGCTCTTCATTTAACGAAAAGAAAAATGATTTACTTTTATGTTCTGATAAATATTTCATCACGGCCTGGCTATCCTTATTCAGAATTAAAAAATCTTTTTCATCCTGGTTCTCATAAATTCTTTGCTTTGACTTAGCATACTTATCAAGACTGTTCTCGTATCTGTTCAAATGATCTGGAGTAATGTTGAGAATCAGTACTACTGTTGGTTTAAAATTTTCTATCAGGTCTAATTGAAAGCTTGATACCTCAAGTGAAACAAATTCACCTTCCCTCACATCTAGAACTATTTCACTGAACGCCACACCGATGTTTCCAGCTACGTGAGTTTTATATCCACAAGTGTTAAAAACATGTCCACACAAACTTGTAGTAGTTGTTTTGCCATTCGTTCCGGTAATAGCGATGATTTTTCCTTTGCAGTAGTGAAAAGCAAACTCGATTTCACTTATCAGCTTAATACCTTTTGCACGAGCACTCTGCAATACCAGCGAATCGTTGGGGACACCTGGACTGACAATCATAAGCGCTGACTCATATACCCTGTCCGAGTGTCCCCCGAACTCAAAACTTATATTTTCTTTTTCCAGTTGAAATAATGCATCCTTCAATTTTTCTTCTGGACTAAAGTCACTAACAAACGGAGTTCCTCCTAGCTTCTTAACCAGTTTTGCTGCACCGATTCCACTTCTTGCAGCACCAATAACAGATATTTTTTTCCCTTTAACTTCCATCATCTTATCTTAAATGAGATAAGTGTAACAATTGCAAGAATTATAGCAATGATGTAAAAACGAACAACGATTTTTGGTTCAGCCCAACCCATCATTTCAAAATGATGATGGACTGGTGCCATCTTAAAAACTCTTTTACCTTGTCCGAATTTTTTCTTAGTGTATTTGAAATAAATTTTTTGAACAATCACTGAAAGTGTCTCCATAAAAAAAACACCGCCAAGAATCGGGATGAACAATTCCTTTTTTATTAATACAGCAAGAATTCCGAATGCACCGCCAAGAGCAAGTGAACCTGTATCACCCATAAAAACTTGAGCGGGATATGCGTTGTACCAGAGAAATCCAAGTGACGCACCAACAAGAGCTGCGACAAAAACCGTTAACTCGCCTGAGCCAGGCAGATAAATGATATTCAGGTAATCAGCAAAGATTATGTTTCCACTTACATAGCTGAGCAACGCAAGTGCTATCATAACTATTGCGATGACACCAATAGCAAGTCCGTCCAATCCATCTGTTAAATTCACCGCATTTGATGTAGCAGTAATTATGAATATCACTACCGGTATATAAAAGATTGAAAGATCGAGATTAACGTTTTTAAGAAATGGTACAGTAGTCAGCGTGTTAAAGTTTGAAAACTCAGGTGAAAAATAGATCACCGCACCCACAACTAAACCTATTAAAAACTGACCAAGAAGCTTATACTTACCTATTAAACCTTTAGGTAATTTTTTAACTACTTTGAGATAGTCATCAAGAAATCCGACAAGACTCAACCAAACAGTTCCACCAAGAATTAAAATAATGTAGATGCTCGTTAAATCACCCCACAGCAATACAGGAACCACTGCAGAAAATATTATTATTAATCCGCCCATTGTTGGTGTTCCGGCTTTCGACCAATGTGTCTGCGGTGCATCTACTTTTTTTGCTTCACCTATTTGTTGTTTCTGCAATACACGGATTATCTTCGGTCCTAAATAAAATGCTAGAAACAAACCGGTAATGGCAGCTAATGCCGATCTGAAGGTTAGGAACCGGAAGATATCAAAACCCGGCGGCGAATAGATCTTATTTATATAATCAAATAAGTAGTAAAGCATCAGTTCATTGATTTATTTTTTATTTCTGAAATAAATTCTTCCATTTTCATTCCTCTTGAACCTTTTACAAGAATAACCGCATCATCAAAGTTTAGGTTTTTTATATAATCCATTAGCACACTTCTATTAGTAAAATGCTTTGCGAATAAATTTTCCTGATCAAATCTTTTGTGGAGGTAATTCATCTTAGAACCTATTGTGTAGACTTCATCAATTTTCGATTTTACAATTATATCTTTCAATCCCAGGTGAAGTTTTACGCTATTATCTCCAAGCTCAAGCATATCCCCAAGTAAAAGAATTTTTCTCCTGAATGTTTTTATCCTTCCAACCAGTTCAATTGCTGCTTTGGTAGAGTCGGGATTGGCGTTATATGTATCATCAATCAAAATAAAATTTTTATATCTCTCAACATCAAGTCTTCCTGAAGAAGTTTCTAACCTTTCTACTGCATTTTTTATCTGCTCAATTGATAACCCCATATCCAAGGCAACTGTACAAGCAGCAAGAAAATTTTTCGCACTTTGTTCACCATAAAGAGGTAGAGTGAATTCATGATTCTTCTTTTTATATGTTATTCCAATTACAGGTTTGCCATCTTCTGTGTAAGATTTTATCTTTCCATAAATATCAACGCTTCCAGTGAAACCATAACTAATCTGTTTCCCTTTTCTGGAGTGTTTCGCTTTTATTATCGGATCATCATAATTGAGAAAAACTTTTCCACCATTGCTGATAGTTTCTTCAAACAGAAATGATTTTTCTTCCCAGACACCTTCTCTAGTTTT
>Ga0154769_1026_pt1 | contig 12297 bp, 11 predicted proteins | sample Rifle2008BG16ft_FD_105777 | JGI IMG/M metagenome (GOLD analysis project Ga0154769, IMG submission 105777) | Ignavibacteria bacterium RBG_16_36_9 | reverse complement strand
TTGATTACTCCCGATTCCAAAAGAGAGCCTTATTACTTCTGCTTCTCTTTCATCTAAAGTGGAAAGTATATCGGCAACCTCATTTTTAAGAGAATCGTGCATCAAATCTGTGTCGGGCATTGGTTGTTCTTCATTGTGGAGAACATCCATCAGCGTGGTTTTATTTTCATCACCATTGTTGAAGGGTGCATCTACAGATACCTGCCTGCTGGATATCTGAAGTATATATGCGACTTCATCAGAAGTGATTTCAAGAATTTTTGCAAGCTCTTCAGTAGTTGGCTTTCTTTCGAATTCCTGTTCTAATTCTCTGTAAACCTTACCAAGCTTCGTTAAGTTTCCAACACGGTTAAGCGGAAGACGAACAACTCTTGACTGGTCTGCAATTGCTGACATAATTCCCTGCCTTACCCACCACACAGCATATGAGATAAATTTAAAGCCTCTTGTTTCGTCGAACCGCTGTGCAGCTTTTACCAAACCGATGTTCCCTTCATTTATTAGATCGCCAAGTGAAAGTCCCTGGTTTTGATACATCTTGGCAACTGAAACCACAAATCTTAAATTAGCCCTAACTAATTTATCCTGTGCAGCCATATCACCGCTTTTAATTTTTATTGCCAGATCAATTTCTTCTTCAGGCTTTAAAAGAACATACTTTCCTATTTCCTGAAAGTACAGGTCTAGTGATTTATTCTCGCGGTTTGTTAATTGTCTTGTTAATTTCAATATGAAATATCTTTATTAGATTATTTTAAAAATGGATTCCTGAGGAAATATTCAACGGTAAGTAAGCGTGCGCTGTTAATTTCTTCTCTTTGCAATATACCGAAATTAAAAGTCTCAAAATAGCATGTAATAAGTATATTAAATGATTATTCAGGTTTTAGTGATTGCCAGATTATCAATTAGTCTTGTAAGTGAGTGATATTAAGTCTATTTTGCACTCGTTCTGCGAAATAAAACTAAGATAAGAGAAATACTTCTCACAGTCCCCTCTTTTAATCCTAAATTTATTTACAGAGGCATAAATGTCGGCCAAGATTTATCTGCCTGAAAGCAGGCGAAGATAGTATCTGGCACCGGAACTTAAATTATTATATTCAATTTCAAAGGAGAATAAAATGAATATCTATGTGGGCAACCTAGCATCTGATGTTAAGGATGAGGAATTAAAAGATCTTTTTTCACAGCACGGAAGAGTAGAGAGTGTAAAAATCATACGCGATATGTTCAGCCAGACATCAAAGGGATTTGGATTTATTGAAATGCCCGGAAAAGCTGAAGCACAGAAAGCATTGACTGCACTTAACACATTTGAGTTTAAAGGAAAGAAAATTATCGTTAACGAAGCCAGACCTCAGAAAGAAAGAGGCGGCGGCGGAAGAAGAAGATAATTATTATCTTTTTTGACAAGCTGAACTTGGTTCTGCTTCTTTTTAAGATGTTACATTAATCTTTTATAATTCTTTCTCAATTAATGCTGGAATTGAATGAAAGTTTCCGGTAAATGTGTTTAATTTAAAACGTAATTCTGTTTGGGATTGTGTTGAATAATAATGATTAGGAGAAATAAATGAAAATATTTGTGGGAAATTTATCACCCGAAGTAAATGAGCAGGAACTCACTGCGTTATTTTCAAAACATGGTAGTGTGGGCAATGTTAAAATTGTTCGTGATATATCCAACCAAATGTCAAGAGGATTTGGATTCGTTGATATGCCAAGAAAAGTTGACGCTAAAAAAGCATTAAAAACATTAAATGAATTTGAGCTTAAGGGAAAGAAAATGTCCGTCAATGAAGCTAAACAAGAACGAGACAGGAACAGCGCCGGTGGTGGTAAAAACTTTAGTGGAAGAAGAAGATAATTATTCTTTTAAAACTTTTTTTCACGACTGCTACTTTTCCACAAACATATACACCACACCACGAATACTTTTAAAATAAACAGGATTTGCGTGGCCAGGTTTAAAATATTTGAGAGATCGTATAATAAATATACCTAATGTACGCGTTTCAATTTCCAGAGTTAAAATGCTAAATATTTTTTATCGTCCCGGCGAGCACCCCAATCTTCAACTTAATTACTTCACAAATCTTCAGTCTTTAATCTCTCAATCTCCTTGAAAGGATTATTCCAAAATAAAAAAGCACTCTCTTCAATTAAGAAATAGAGTGCTTTGTATTAGCCTCCAATAAGATTATTATTTTTTTGCTAGCATTTCACCAACCTTGTCAGGCGGTGTTGGTTGTGGTACCTGGTTATTTATCGGCTTTATAGAAATCAGATAAGCATAAATTGCCTTTAGATCCTGATCTGTTTTCTTTCCATAAACCTCCCAAGGCATTGGTGGAAGTAGTGGTCTTCCGACACCCATAAACTTCCCTTCTCTCAGTGTTTTGATAAACATTTCTTCGGTCAAAGTGCCAATGCCGGTCGCTTTGTCAGGTGTCAAATTGGAAGCGTAAGAAATTCCCCACGGACCGACCCATGCAGTTAAACTCATTGTTGTTGCTGCCCATTGATTCTGACCCAAAGCTGTTACATCAAGTGAAGGAAGAGCTTCGTTTTGCAGATGACCTGAAAGCAGTCTTGTTGTATCAAATACAGGACCCGCTTCAGTAAATATTTTTGGTGTATGACAATCATCGCACCCGCTTGTATGTACGATGTATTTCCCTAAAGCAACCATTTCCTCCTGTGTTAGTGGCTTGGTGCTTTTTTCGTCCGAACAGCTTAACTGAAAAAATAGTACGCTATAAAATATTGCAGATATGGCTGCAATAAAAAAGAACTTGCGCATTGCGCCTCCTTAGTAAATGTTGATAAATGTTTTTACCTGGCCGTTAGCTGTCCGGCAGAGGGATGACTCGATGGGTGAAATTAATGCGTGGATGATGAGTATTATTTTCACCCAAGGGCAACTCGAAACTATCCATCATTTAATCAAAAAGCAATTTATACTTTGTGCTGTAAATTCTTAATAGTGTTGTTTATTTTCTAAATTCACCTTTACTCAGCGGGCTTTTTCTCAATTGCACAAATAATGCACCAAAGGCAGCAATCAACATTCCTATTCCCTCTTGAAGTGTAATTGCTTCACCAAGAAATATCCACGCAAGCACTGCAATCTGAATCAACATTGTTCCGTTAATTATGCTTGATTCCATTGCCGAGAGAGTTCGTAAAGTAAAATTCCATATTGTGAACGCAAGTGCTGTGTTAATAACTGCAAGCCATAGAAGGTATAAATAATTTTGAAAACTAATTGGTGGTAATCCCTGGTGAATTATTCCAATCACGAAAAGAAGTATTGAGCCAATACCCATACTGATTATGGTAACAACAATGGGAATTATTCTGGACTCGCGGTTTATATTTCTCCCAAGTACAGCAGAAGCAGAATTAGCGAAAACACCAACTGTCATCACCACCATACCTATTCCCAGGTTTTCACTTAAAGCAACAGGGAAAAAGTAAGTGAAAATTCCAACGATGAAGAGAACTACTCCGAACCACTGAAGTTTTGTGGGGTATTCGTTGATCAGGAAAATTGCCATTACTGCAACGATGAGTGGTGTGAAGTTCAGCCAAAGACTTACAGTAACAGCAGGAAGAAGCGAAAGCCCGAGGAATTGTGTCCCCTGTGTAAAAGCATAAAATAGGAAGCCGAGCAAAACCAGTTTCAGCCAATCTTTCTTTTCAAGATTTTTTATTACGGAAGAATTGGTTTTAGTAAATGCAAAAGGCAAAAGACAAATGAAAGCAATTGTGTATCTTAATCCGGCAAAAGTTAGCGGAGGAATTTCTGCAAGCCCAATTTTTATTATCACAAATGATGTTGACCAGAGGAAGGTAACCAGCAAAGCAAGAAGAATGGCTGCCAGATGAGAAGGAGATTTACTCATATAAATATTTTATTGCTATCTCTTATTTCTTCAATTGAAACCTTTAATCCTCTCCCAATAAATATTTTTTGATTGTTCTCATACGGCATTGCATATTTAGTTTGGTGATATCCAGCTTCATATACTTCTTCCAGCACTTCGAGATGTTCTTCTATTTCTCCGCCAATAATTATTATTGTTGAGATTTCATTTGTATCCTGCAACCAGTACCAGTAACTATTATGCGGGCAAATAACTTGTGGAAGAGGATACTTATTGCTGTAATATTCAATCGCACCCGCTTTCCCATAGTTACTGCAATAGACTACTGTATTTTTTCTTTCCTCTTCAGGAAGTGCCAAGTAAACCTTCGAAACATTTTTTGCCAAGTCTTCCCATCCAAACATATCAGAATAAAATTGAGGGAGAATGGTTTCGTGCCCTTCGCTGCTTGGCGGTTTAAGCCCGATTGCATTCTGATATTCCAAAAATTTTTCAACCGGAAGTAATGGTCGGGCAACAGGAGCAATAAGAAACCCAAATACAATTACAGGAATAGCAACAGCATATTTAAGCCAGCTTCTATTATAGCTCCACTTTTCTATCATCACAGCACCACCGGCAAAAAGCATTTGATATGACGCTGCAATGTATTCACCCTTGCTGTGCCAGTTGATAAAAAGAATAACAAAAGTTGTGAGCCAGATAAAACCCACTGCGCGGAATTGCTTCCCATCCTTACTAAAATAATAAATTATTCCCGGCAGCCATATTAAAATTGATAATGGGTTGAGTATTAATATCTGATCAACAATGAAAGAAACGGGCGTAAGTCCACCGTACTTTTGTGATGCTGCATTTCTCATAAACTCAAGATGAGCAAAGTCGTGCGTTATATTCCAGATAACATATGGAGAGAATATCAGCAGAGCAATTAAAGCAGCAAGGTAAGGATATTTTGTTTTTAGATTCTTCCGTAAAGGCGTTAAAACAGTTCCGGCAAAAATTCCAGCACTAAGCCAGATCATACTGGTTTTGTTTAACAATCCGAATCCAATTACAACTCCGAGCAAAATCCAAAGTCTGCTGTTTCCCGTTTGAACTATTCTTAAAAAAACATAAGCAGAAGAGAGCCAGAAAAGAAAATCTAAAACATTCATTGAATATATTGTGTTCATCCCGAGAAAAATTGGTGAGAGCATAAATGCAACTGTCGAAATAATCACTGCTGCTTTACTGCCACCTAATCTTATTGTAAACAACCCGATCATAAAAACAATAACCGAAGATACAATTGCGGGAACAATCCTGATTACAAACATCGAATCACCGAAAAGAGATTTCCACAAAGAAAGAATAAGTGTTGATAATGGCGGATGGTCAACATAACCAAAGTCTAATCTGTTAGCACAAGCCAGATAGTAATACTCATCGCGGAAAATCCCGTAGCTTGTAAAGGCTGTTGTTAACAGGTAGATAACAAGATTCAACAAAGAAATGGAAAGAATAAGTGTTATAAGATTCCGGGAGATTTTTGAGTTTTCCATAACAATTTATTTTTAGTAAAAGATAAATGCTTAAAAAGCACTATTTATAAAATTCTTAACTCTTTCAAAAACTATTTGACTATCAATTCCTCCTTTCCCGCTAAAGTCACAAATGTGCGGATCACCCGGGCAAACAATCGAACAGTAATTTTCTTCGGGGAGAATTATTTCAGATTTGTTGCCGAGTGGACCCCAAAGTTTTGGAGAGCAAGCAGGCAAAGGACAAAACATTGATATTGTTGGAACTTTCAGAGCCGCGCAAATATGCATTGGTCCTGTGCTGGCAGAAACAAGAACATCCAAGGCACTGAAATTAATTATTGATTCTCTCAGCGATAATCCTATGTTCATGTAACCTACATCTTTGATATCTCTAATTTCTTCGGGAGGATTATTATCTGTGACGACAACACGGATACTTTTTTCCTTAGATAAAAGTACAATCAATTTTTTATACTCTGCAACTGTTAAGTTGGGCGAGGATTTTCCGCTTGTCGTATTTATTCCAACTAAAAGTTCTCCGTTAGGTGCAAGTTTCTTTTTTAATTCATCACGCTTTACAGTTTCACCTGTAGATAAAAATATCTCTGGTTCCAAACTCTGCGGTTCAATCCCGATTTTCCTTACCATATCAAGACAATAATCAGCTTCGTGGCGTAAAGGAATATATTTTTTCCGGTTAACATATTTTGAAAAGCTTAAGAACTGATAAAGTTTATGTCCAACACCAACACGATTTGGAATTCCGGCGAAGAATAATATCCAGTTTAATTTCTCACTTGGCAGCAGCATAAAGGCATGCGTAAAACTGAACTTTTTTATTTCTTTAACAAAGCGCCAGAAAGTTTTTGATTCACCGCTATCCTCGCTGTCGTATAATATTATTTCATCTACGTAAGGATTGTTGAGGTAAATATCCCTGGTATATTTTTTTACGAGCACAGCTATGAAGCTATCGGGATATGCTTTTTTAATTTCTCGCGGAATTGGTGTGGAAAGAACCACATCACCAATGCGGTCAATTCGTGTAATTAGTATTCTGAGTTGTTTTTTATTATTCAAATTCAGGGGATCATTTTTCCTTTCAACCAATATTTATATAGTTGATAAATGTCATTTATCAGCCTGAAGCAGGCTTGAATATATACATTACAAATAGCAAAATATTCAGTACTGACTTTCATCAATACAAACTGTTATTTCCTCTATTAAACAATATGATTTAATAATGAAAGAATCTTTTTTTCATTTACAGAGTTTGGATAGAAATCTCCCATCCACCTGATGCATCGGTTTGCATCCAAGGGAACACCAATTGCCGGGACATCATACTTAGCACAAAGTCTTAGCCCATTTACCAGCTCAGGGATACAGGCAACACCAAAAACTCCGATACTTTGCCCGTTTGAGCTTGCAATCTTAAATATTTTTTTTAGGTCTGCCTCTTTCCAGATGTAAGCTTTGATATTTCGCAACTTCATCAGCTTGCTTACCGAATTAATCGAACAATTTTTCGAACAACTCTTACAAACATAATCAGTTCCATCGGAAGCAGACAAACAGTCTTTGTCAAGGTCGTGCAGGCAGTGAGGCAGAAAAGCATATTTCGATTCAGATGAACTAAATTTTTCTCTGTTCAAACGATTAACAAGTTCAATTTCCAGCATATACAACAGGTATTGCTCACGTGAAGTCGTTAAGGTTGAATCACATTTATCAGCCAGTGAAAGATTTTTCAGATGAGAATCAATACCGGTAAAATATCTTGAAAGCGAAATTTCAGCTAAATGAAGAATTCTACCCAATAAGGTTTTATCAGGATTTGTTTTGAGTTCTCTTTTTAATTTTCGTTTACCTTTCGAGTTCTGTCTTAAAAAATTTATTAACTCAAACTGAGCATTAGATTCTTTAAAAACTAAATCAGTTAGATTAGTTAGATCATCATAAAAATAATCCGAGACGTTATTCCCGCCATAAAGTGAATAAGTTTTACCGATTATTTTATTTTCGTTCATCTATATCAACATAAGAGATAAAAGTTCCTTATAATTTACATTCTAAAATAAATCTTTTATCATTATCCATTCTTATACATCTTATATGTGGAACTTGCTCAACTTTTTCATTAACTTTACCCAGTGGAATGGTGGTCGGCAATAATAAATTGGCTTTATTTAAGACGTTCTTTCAGATTAAGCAAATTAAAACTATCGACAATTATTCCACAGGTTTGATACAAAGTCCTGACTTAATATCAGTCAAATCATCTTGTTAAAATCAATGATTAATGTCATTATCATCATATTACTCTTTTTATCCTGCGCGCCCCAGGAGGATAAGTATTTCAAGACACGTGAAGAGATGGTTAATGACCAGATTGAAAGCAGAGGGATATCAAACCAACCCACACTTGATGCAATGAAAAAAGTATCGCGCCACAAATTTGTTCCTCCAAACTTACTTGACAGAGCATACGATGATGGACCGTTACCGATTGGTTATGGACAGACTATCTCCCAGCCCTACATTGTTGCATATATGACTTCAGTAATTGATCCAAAACCAGATAATATAGTTTTAGAAATTGGAACCGGCTCTGGTTATCAGGCTGCAGTACTTGCAGAGATTATTGATTCAGTTTTTACAATAGAAATAGTTACTGAATTATACAGATCGTCAGAAAAAAGATTGAAAGAACTAGGATATAAAAATGTTTTATGCAAGAACGCTGACGGTTACTACGGCTGGAAAAAATATGCACCATTTGATGCAATAATTGTAACCGCAGCCGCAGAATATATTCCTCCTCCATTAATTGAGCAATTGAAAGATGGAGGAAAGATGATTATTCCGGTAGGTTCACCATTTCTGAATCAGACATTAATACTTGTTGAAAAAAATGGTGTGGAAATTACAACGACTTCGCTGCTTCCGGTAAGGTTCGTTCCGTTTACGAGGGGGAATTGAAAACCGGAAAAATATCACTGCTTAAAGTTTCATTTTCTGTTTCACTTCTGTCAGCAGCAATAATAGCATTCCAGCTTTCATTAATTCAAATTCTTTCCATAATTCAATGGCATCACTTCGCTTATATGGTAATTTCTATTGCACTGCTTGGGTTTGGTGCTGCAGGTACAGTTCTGTCCCTTGCAAAAAAATTTTTTATTGAAAAGGCTGAATTAATTTTACCGGGATTGATGACTTTATCCGGACTGGCAATGGCGCTTTCAGTCAGTGTTGCACAAACTGAAGCATTAAGATTTGATTCGTACCTGCTGTTTGCTGATTACTCTCATCTCTGGAAATTATTAACTACTTATCTTCTCTTTTTCATTCCATTTTTTCTTGGCGCACTCGCAATCGGAATTATCTTTATAAAATATATTGACAGGATCGGAGTGCTTTACTTTGCAAATATGGTTGGTTCGGGTTTAGGCGGAGTGGCAGCGGTGATTCTGATGTGGATATTCTTTCCTGAAAAACTTCCTGCTGTTATCGGAACAATGGCTCTTGCGGCCGGAGTAATAATTGTACCCAGGGAACAGCGCAATAGTTTCACTTTCATAGTTGCAATTACGGTTGCGGTGCTTGTTTTTATGTATATGACTCCTGCCAAGCTACAGCTTTCTGAATATAAAAGTTTATCGAAAACTCTTAATCTCCCTGACTCAAAAATCATCTTAAAAGAAAGCAGTCCTTACGGTTTAATTGATATTGTTTCAACACCTTACTTACGATATGCACCGGGCTTGAGCATAAAATATCCGGGAGCAGTTTCAGTAGAAAATGCTGCATTCAACAATGGGGATTGGATTGGTCCTTTAATTTCATCAAAATCCGATTTGCTAAATTATTTGTTCTCTACAACTGAAAGCCTGCCTTATGTTACAGCTGAGCGAAAAAGTGTTTTGATTCTTGGTGCGGGAACAGGCAGGCAGGTGATGACCGCCCTTCTTAATAATGCAGAAAGTATAACTTCGGTTGAGCAAAATAAAGCTCTGACAAATCTTCTTGAAGTAAAACTTGCTTCTAAAGTTGATTATATTTTAAAAGATAAATCTGTAAGACCTCAAAACATTTCTCCAAGAACTTTTATTCTTTCGACTAAACAGAAGTTTGATTTGATTATGCTTCCTGTTATTGATTCATTCGGTGGAAGTTCGGGGATGTATTCTCTACAGGAACAGTATTTACTTACAACCGAATCATTCAATGAAATGCTGAACGCTTTGAATCGAAACGGAGTTGTTTGCATTTCAACTTATATTGATTACCCTTACCGTAATCCGATTAAGATATTAGCAACCTTTGCTGAGGTTTTTGAAAAGAGAGAGATCGAAAACCCCGAAAAGTATATTGCTGCAATCAAGAACTGGAACACGATAACTTTTCTAATAAAGAAAGATCCGTTCAATTCTGTTGAGATGGATTCTATCAGAAATTTCTGTGAAAGGATGAATTTTGATCCGGTAATCCTATTCGATATTACTGACTCTGAAAGAGAAAGATACAACAAGCTTCAGGATACTTCACTCTATTCTATGTTGGATAAAATCCTTCAATCAAAAGATGAACGCGAAAAACTTTACTCTGAGTATCCTTTCAATATAAAACCGGCATCAGATAATCAGCCGTACTTTTCACAATTTCTTCAATGGAATACAATCCCGCTTCTCGCTGATCTTTTTGGGAATCAGTCGGTTCCGTTCTTTGAAGTTGGATATCTTCTGCTCTACTTAACTTTCATTCAGATAATGGTTCTCGCAATTCTTTTTATTATCACCCCTTTATTCAAGATAGGATTTAGAGGAAGAGACAAGTTGCGAACGTTACTGTATTTCAGCGGGCTAGGACTCGGTTATATGTTCACAGAAATAATTCTTATTCAAAGATTTACTCTTTACTTTGGAAACATAATTTACGCTGCTGCTCTTGTGGTTTGTCTTATGCTGGTTTCGTCGGGATTCGGAAGTCTTGTTTCGCAAATGATCACTCCCAAACCATACAGAATTATCTTGATCGTTTCTATGATAATTATTTCTTTTTTTATTTATTCTTTGTTCCTTTCCGGATGGCTTAAGACAACAATAGGTTTCAGCTTAACTGCAAAAATTATTCTGTCATTTCTATGGATTACTCCTCCCGCATTTTTTATGGGTATGCCCTTCCCGCTTGGATTAAAATTGGTTTCTTTCTCGAATGATTCACAAATACCGTGGGCGTGGGGTATAAACGGAGTTTTTTCTGTGGTGAGTGCAGTTCTTGCTACAATTATTGCAGTCGAGCTTGGATTTGTCTGGGTGATGGCATTTGCGATTGGAGCTTATTTGATCGTAATAGCTTCTAATCTAAAACGCACTTAAGCATTATCTAACAAGACTTTTTTGATGAAACAGTGTTTGTTCTTTAGATTCTGATAGCTAATAATATTTTCTATGATATGCCTCCTCGCAAAAACAAAAATTCTTCCTTAAAAAAGAAACCCCAAAGTGGCAAAACCACCGAAAAATTAATCCGCCTTGATATTGACGAGGAACTCCGAAAAAAAATTCTTCCTTGTTGTAGATTGAAGAAAGGTGAAATCTGGAAAGATCCCAAAGGTCTACACAAAGTTGGTGTTCTAGATGCAACCATTATTTCAGATGCAAAAAAATTGTTTGGAAAAGAAAAAGCACAGCTTGTTATAAATGACCCGCCGTACAATGTTGTTGTTGGAAATGCCAACACACAAAATCTTTCCAAGATAAATATTGACGAATATATTAAATTTTCACTAAAATGGGTTTCAAATGTCCTCTCTATCCTTTATGAAGATGCTGCGCTATATGTCTGGCTTGGTGCAGATCAGAATGATGGTTTCCAGCCGCTGCCTGAATTTATGATTATGATGAGAGAGTTTGAAGAACTAAAAACCAGAAGCTTCATTACAATGAGAAACCAGCGGGGATACGGAACTCAAAAAAACTGGATGTCTGTAAGACAGGAGTTGCTTTATTACATAAAAGGCGATCCACACTTTAAAGTTATTTACACAGATATACCTAAAATTCTTGGCGGTTACTACAAAGAGGTAAATGGGAAAGTGACAGATAATTTTGAAAGAAGTAAATCAGAGTTTATTCGTCCTGGTAATGTTTGGGTTGACATACAGCAGGTGTTTTACAGGATGGAAGAAAATGTTCCCGGCGCTTATGCACAAAAGCCATTGAAAAGTATTTCACGGATAATTGAAGCGAGCAGTAAAAAGAATGATCTGGTTGCAGATTTTTTCAGTCATAGCGGAGTTACGCTCCTAGCTTCTGAGATGCTTGGGAGAAAATGCTATGCTATGGAGATTGACCCTATCTTTGCTGAACTTTCAATCAGAAGACTTGAACGATATCGAAAAACCGGAAAAACAGGCTGGCAGTGGAATAATCCGTTTCCCGAGATTTAGGACGTGAGATAATACTGTGAATATTTTAATCTGTTTACAAAAATTTTATCTCACGTCCTGAATGCTTCCTCTCTATCTTGAAAAACTGACCTTACCCGAACTTCATCAGAGAGCAGAAGCTCTTCATCAACTGATGGTTGAGTGCAGGATTTGCCCGAATGAATGTATGGCGAAAAGAACCGAAGGAGAAACGGGAGATTGTCATTCAACTGATGAAGTCATAATCTCAAGTGTTGGTCCTCATTTCGGAGAAGAGCCACCATTGGTCGGGACTAATGGTTCTGGAACAATCTTTTTTACAAACTGCAATCTTTCCTGCGAGTTCTGTCAGAACTATGATATAAGTCATCTTGGAAAAGGAGAAAAAGTTACTAAAGCAGAACTTGCAAGAGCGATGCGTCAGCTTCAGCAGAGAGGTTGTCAT
>Ga0154769_1123_pt2 | contig 12322 bp, 17 predicted proteins | sample Rifle2008BG16ft_FD_105777 | JGI IMG/M metagenome (GOLD analysis project Ga0154769, IMG submission 105777) | Ignavibacteria bacterium RBG_16_36_9 | reverse complement strand
AAATGAAAGTTAGATCATCAGTACGAAAAATATGCGATAAGTGCAAAATAATTAGACGCAAAGGCGTTGTAAGAGTTATTTGCTCTAATCCAAAGCACAAGCAAAGACAAGGTTAAAATTAATAAAGGAGTTTTAATTGGCACGTATATCGGGTGTTGATTTACCTAAAAATAAAAAAATCTTATTCGGTCTTCAATATATATATGGAATAGGACCAACATCGTCTTCTGATATTCTTGAAAAAGCAAAAATTAATCCCAATAAAAAAGTTGGTGATCTTACTGAAGAAGATGTAGCACAGATAAGAGCGGTCATTACTGCTGAGTTTAAAGTTGAAGGTGCACTGCGTTCCGAAGTTCAGCAGAACATTAAAAGGTTGATGGATATAGGAGCTTACAGAGGAATAAGACACAGAAAAGGTCTCCCGGCAAGAGGTCAGAGAACGCGAACTAATTCCAGAACCAGAAAAGGTAAACGTAAAACTGTTGCCGGAAAGAAGAAAACACCAACTAAGAAATAATTTTTGTTAATCGGAGGATTTTGATTGGCTAAGTCAGTAAAAAAAGTTAAAAAGAGAACACAGGTAGACCTGAATGGTGTTGCGCATATAAAAGCAACATTTAATAATGTAATAGTTACTATTACAGATATTTACGGCAACACATTATCCTGGTCATCTGCCGGTAAAAATGGTTTCAAAGGATCAAGAAAAAATACACCCTTTGCTGCACAGGTTTCTGCAGAGGCTGCTGCTAAAGAAGCTTATGATCTTGGGCTTAGAAAAGTTGAAGTAAGGGTAAAAGGACCCGGTTCTGGAAGAGAAGCGGCAATCAGATCTTTATATACGGCAGGTTTGGAAATTTCATCAATAAAAGATGTTACTCCAATACCTCATAACGGATGCAGACCACCAAAGCGTAGAAGAGTTTAATAGAAGGAGTTATCGTTAAATGGCAAGACACACAGATTCAGTTTGCAAATTGTGCAGAAGAGAAAAACAGAAACTTTTTCTTAAAGGACAGAAATGTTATACTGAAAAGTGCCCGATTGAATCCCGGAATTATGCACCCGGTCAACATGGATTGAGCAGAAGATCAAAAATATCTGAATACGGGATCCAGCTCAGAGAGAAACAAAAAATTAAAAGAATGTATGGATTACTTGAGACTCAGTTCAGGAATTATTTTGAGAAGGCAATCAAGCAAAAAGGTATTACTGGCGAAAACCTGATAAAAATTCTTGAGAGAAGATTAGACAACGTGGTTTTCAGGTTAGGTTTTGCGGCTTCAAGAAGTCAGGCAAGACAACTTATCAAGCACCGACATTTTATCGTCAATGACAGACTCGTTGATATTCCATCGTACCTAGTCGCTCAAGGCGATATCGTAAAAGTAAAAGAGAAAAGTAAGAAGCTGGATGCTATTCATAATTCGCTTAAACGGGTTAAGGAAAGTGCGTATCCCTGGCTTACTATAGATAAAGCAACATTAACCGGAACTTTTCTTCAGGTTCCGGAAAGAGCAGATGTTCCTCTAAACGCCAATGAACAGTTGGTTGTAGAGCTCTATTCTAAATAATTAATTTTTGAAATTTTAGAGGATTTTTTAATGAATACATCACATTTAATTATGCCGGAATCAGTGGTTTTGGATGAAGCCAATTATTCAAACACCTTTGGTAAATTTTCTCTTCAGCCACTTGAACGAGGATTTGGAGTAACTTTAGGTAATTCTCTGCGGAGAGTTCTTCTTTCATCCCTGCCAGGTGCTGCAATTACCTCCGTAAAATTCAGCGGTATATTACACGAGTTTACAACTATTCCGGGTGTAGTTGAAGATGTCTCCGAAATTGTGTTAAATCTTAAGCAAGTCAGAATGAAATTTCTGTCCAAAAAACCTAATAAGATCGACCTGTCATTCAATGGCGATAAAAAATGGACAGCGGCTGATATCCAAAAAGCAAGTAATGAAATTGAAATCTTAAATCCTGATCTTCATATTGCTTCTTTAAATAAGAGTGCAAAATTTGATGTTGAATTAAGAGTTGGTAAAGGGACAGGTTACGTTCCTGCCGTCGAGAATGCATCTCCGGATCAGGCTATCGGTGTAATTCCGATCGACTCTATATTTACGCCTATCAGAAATGTTAAAATGACCGTTGAAAATGTTCGAATTGGTGATAAAAATGATTTCGAAAAACTGAGTCTTGAAATCTCAACAGATGGTTCAATCACACCTGACGATGCACTTACTCAGGCTGCAAAAATTCTGAGGGAACACGTTCAGCTGTTCATTAATTTTGATATAGAGCAGGAAGAAGAACAGCCAGTTACAGAGAAGGATACTGAGTTTGATAGAATTAAAAAAATACTTCTAACTCCGGTTGATGATCTTGAATTGAGTGTAAGATCTCACAATTGTCTTAAAGCAGCAAATATAAAAATACTCGGCGACCTGGTTAGAAAAGATGAAGCAGAAATGCTTAAGTTCAGAAATTTTGGAAGAAAATCTCTGGCAGAACTTATGGAAATTGTTGAGGACCTCGGAATTGAATTTGGTATGGATGTGGACAAATACATTAAAGTTGAAGCAGAACCTAAATAAAACGATAAGGGTAATCAGATGAGACACAATGTTAAGGGAAGAAAATTAGGAAGAACAGCGAGCCATCGAAAGGCTACTCTAAACTCTCTAATAACTTCTCTGCTAAAACATAAGAGAATTAAAACAACTCTTGCTAAGGCTAAGGAAACCAGAGGTTTTGCAGAAAAACTTGTTACTAAAGCCCGCAAAGGTAATTTGAATGCAAAGAAACAAGTGATGGATGTAATTAAGGATAAAGAAGTTGTAAAAGAATTATTCTCAGATATAATTCCGAAAATTGGTGAGCGACCTGGTGGTTATACTCGCGTTGTTAAATTGGGATATAGAATGGGCGACGCTGCTCAGATGGCAATTCTCGAGCTTGTCGATTACAATGAAGTTGTTACTGCAAAAGCAGAGCAGCAGAAAGAAAAGAGAGAAGCAAAAGCAAAAGAAGCTAAAGCAAAGGCTGAAAAGGAAGATAAGCTTCTCGAAGAACAGGCCGCTCAAGCACCTAAAAAATAATTTAACTAATTTTTTGTATTATAAGAGTAATCGAAATTTTCGGTTACTCTTTTTTTATTTAAAATGTTTAAAGAAATTCATTTCCTTAAATCTGTATTTGAACTTGATGACTTGCCCAAATCTGACCTGCCGCAATTGATCTTATGCGGAAGGTCTAATGTAGGAAAGTCTTCTTTCATTAACAGTATCTCTAATAGGAAAGGGCTTGCCAAGACAAGTTCTACACCTGGTAAAACGAGGTCAATAAATTTTTACAGCATCAATAATACTTTTTTTATAGTTGATTTGCCCGGATTCGGTTATGCCAAGTCGAGTATTGAAGAAAGAGAGAAGTGGGGTAAGCTGGTTTCAAAATATATTCTTGAATCAAAAAATATTCATCACGCATTTCATATAATTGATCCAAGATACGAGCCGACTGAGCTGGATATCCAATTGAATCTATGGTTAAAAACTGCAAAAAAAGAATATTCGGTAATACTCAGCAAAGCAGATAAGCTGAATCAATCAGAAACTCACAAGGCAATAAGTACTATCCATTCCTTTTTCCCCGAACTTAGACTGAACAAAAGTCTTTTCCTTTATTCGACTATTACCGGGAGATGGAAGAAACCCATACAAAAGAGAATTGCTGAACTGTTCTTTTAAATTGCTCTGAATGTTATTTTTAATAATTAGTTGTTAAATTTCTTTCACAAATAAATTTTTCCTATTTAAATCGTCACATGCTGGATAAAAGACAACGCAATAGAATCTTAATTTTTCTGGTTATACCAGTACTTGCGTCCGGTTTATTCTTCAGTGACGACCTCACTATCAGACTGATAATAATCGCTCTCCTCGTTATTTATGTTGCATTCATTATCTTCTTAAGAGATTCAGTAAGATTTTCAGGGGGTTATTCAATTTCCGAGACGGAAGACACTATAGCCGAAACCAGTTCTTTACCCCACTCAGAAACCGAGGAATTCTTTAAAATAGTATCTAAGAATAAAAAAGTCGATGTAATTACCGACGAGAATTACAGACCAGAATACGGCGTATCTAAAACAACGCTCAAACCTCACGATCTCAAAGAACGTTTTGATGAAATTGTTAAAGAAACTCTGCCGCCTGGAACTGGACACGATGAACAATTTGGATTTGTTATCGAAAGAATGCTTACTGTTATGGCAGAACTATATAATGCTCATTCTGCTATTTACTTCTGGCATAACAAGAAAAAAGAAAAGTTAATTATAGAGAAATTCATTTCAACTTCTAATCAGCTGACTAAAAGAAAATTTGACATAGAAGACGATGTTTTAAGTAAGATAGTTGAAACAGGTGAACCCGAATTGTTGACTGATATTTCCCGTGCTGCCGAAGCAGATGTAATACGATATTATGATTCAAATCAGGGGATAAAAAGTTTTGCCGGTGTACCTGTGTTCTATAATAATGAATTGGTTGCTATAATAGCAATTGATTCAAAGGTTGAAGATGCTTTTGGAATTGAGACTATCTACTCGCTTGGCCGGTTTATACGTTTGATAACAATGCTGATTGGAATATTCGAAGAAAAATATTCTGATACCATCTCGCAGAAGAGACTGGAAGGTTTATTAAAAATCCTCGGTCCTGAGAATGAATTTGAAGATGAAAAGGAAATGATAAATGCTCTTCCTGAAGCATTAAAAAATATGATTAAATGGGATGCTTTTGCATTTATATATTTTAATCCGATTGAGAAAATATTTAAAACTGAAAAGGTTGAAAACACTACTGCGCTAAAATACATTGGAGTGGATCTTCAGATTGATTTGAATGGAACTCTCGTAGGCAAATCAATAGTTACTGGGATACCAGTTAAAATAGATGATACTTCTGCCAGTAATTATAAAAGATATTCACGTGCCGAAGATGTATCATTTGACGGATCATTCGTTGCAATTCCACTTATTTACAATAAACAAATTTATGGCGTTATCTGCTTTGAAAGCTTGAAGAAAAATGCTTACAGCAACAATGATGTACAGTTCCTAAAAAAATCCTTGAACGTTTTGGCTTATATCATCTATACGCATTCTACTCAAAAATTATTAAAGAACTTAACTTCAGTTGATTTTGAAACAAGGGCATTAAATTCTGCTTCATTTAAAGAACGACTTTCCTCTGATTTAATTAAAGCGAAGCAGCTGGAAATTCCCGGAACGTTAGCACTTCTGAAAATTGATGACTTTATTGAACAGGAATCACTCTTTGATGATAATCCATTGCCAAAAGTTGTATCGGTTGTCTCAACAATTATTTCGGATGAAATGACACCACTGAATCTTTTCGGAAGACTTGATGAACGGATTTTTGGTATTTACTTTTTTAACGCTTCAACTAAAAATGTTTTTGTTTGGGCAGAAAAATTACGTGTTAAAATTGCACGAAAACCTATCTCTGTAGTATCCAAGCAAACCACTTTTACGGTTTCTATCGGTATTGCTTCTACCACGAACAAAGATAATGCTGATGAAGTGCTGCATAATGCAAACCTTGCTTTGAATAAAGCTCTCGAAAAAGGCGGAAACGCCGTCCTCAATGTGAACTAATTCAAAAATTCAATCTTACTGCTGAAATGAAAAATTTCTTCGTAATTGTTCTTGATGGAGTTGGTATCGGGGAACTTCCTGATGCAGGTAAGTACAATGATGAAGGAAGCAACACTTTATGCAATATTGCCAAAGCCGTTGGCGGATTGAAATTGCCAAATCTTGAATCACTTGGTTTGGGAAATGTCGAGCCAATTGAGGGAATCCATAAAGTTACCAACCCTCAAGCTTTTTTCGGAAAGATGGCAGAACTTTCTGAGGGAAAAGATTCGACAACAGGTCACTGGGAGCTTGCCGGACTCTACGTTAAGAATGATTTTTCTTATTTCCCAGAAGGTTTTGATTCTGAAATTGTTGATAGATTTTTAACAGAGACCTGCTGCAAGGGAATACTAGGAAACAAGCCAGCCTCAGGCACAGAAATAATTGTTGAGCTTGGTAAGCAGCATCTGGAAACTGGCTATCCCATTGTTTACACTTCTGCTGATTCAGTTTTTCAGATAGCAGCCCATGAGGAAATCATCCCGCTTAAAAGACTTTACGAAATTTGTTCAATCACCCGAGAAAAAGTATTAAGTTATCCACTTCAGGTTGGGAGGGTTATTGCACGACCATTTGTCGGTAGTCCAGGGAATTTTACGAGGACAAAAAACAGAAAAGATTTTTCACTCGATCCTCCTGAGCCAACTGTGCTTGATATTCTTTCTGAAAATAACATCACAACAATCGGCATCGGTAAAATAAATGATTTATTCAACTACAAAGGAATTAAGAAACAATTGTTGACAAAATCAAACGAAGAAGGTTGTGAGCAGTTGTTAAAAAATGCAAGTGAAACGAAGGGTAGCTTTATTTTTGTAAATCTTGTAGATTTCGATGTGTATTTTGGACACAGAAATGATCCGAAGGGTTTTGCCCAAAAGCTCGAAGAGTTTGATAAGTTTCTGCCGGGCTTTCTGGATAGGCTGGATGAAAGTGACAGACTCATTATTACTTCTGATCACGGAAACGATCCTACAACACCTAGCACAGATCACAGCAGGGAATATGTTCCGCTGCTTTACTTCAGAAAAGGTGCTGCAGGAAAAAATCTAGGTATAAGAAAAACTTTTTCAGACGTTGGAAAGACCGTTGCTGATTATTTTAATGTTGAAAACGCGCTTAGCGGAGTCAGTTTCCTGAATGAATAGAAGTGAAGTGACAGAGTTTAAAACTCTATTTATTGATTTGAATGACCGAAGCTCTGATAATACTATTTCGCATTCAATGACAGAAATAAAAAACTCCGGCTATACAAAGGTTAATTTAGAAGTTAAAACTTCGACTGAACAGGAAACTATTAAAATGCGGGTTGATATGGATCTATTCAGAAGAATAAAAGAAGTTCAGGATTTACCGGATTGGGTGATAATCAAGCTGATTCTGGCTGATGGAAAATTAAAAGACAGCAGCTTCAAAGAGCGTATATCGAATGGTTAAATACCTATTGGAAACTGATGTGCTGGTTGATTACCTGACTTCAAATGAAAATAATTATTTGATGAATCTGATGAAGACAGGAATTTGTTTTACAACTGTTTTGAATGCATCTGAACTGCTAGCTGTTTGCAAGGATGATAATGAAAAATCGGCAGTCCGGAGCGTTCTGGATTCATTAAAGGTTCTAGGATTACATTCGAGATATGCATTGAGTATCCCGGATTTCGCTGACAAAACTGAGAATATTCGTGATGCACTGTTTGCTGTTGTCTCTTTGATAAATAAATTACCAATTGTTACCATGAATAGAGACAGGTATAAAAAAACAACTTTGAAAATCATTCATCCACAAGAAGTGGGAGCATAAATGTTTCTTGGAAGAGTTATTGGAACCGTCTGGTCAACAAAAAAAGATGAAAATCTGGTTGGCGCAAAATTTTTAATTGTACGCGAACTCACTCTGGAACTGAAGGAAAAAGAGCGTTTTGTGGTTGCAGTAGACAGTGTTGGCGCTGGTGAAGGTGAAGTTGTTCTTGTTGCAACAGGAAGCTCATCGCGAATGACCAGTTTCACAAAAGATAAACCGGTTGATGCTGTAATAATGGGAATCGTAGATAAGCTTGATGTATCGGATAAATAAAAGTTAAAATTAGATGAGTTAAAATTGTTTTTGGGAAAAGTCATAGGGAATATTTGGGCTACAAGAAAGCATCCGTCTTTAAGCAGCTTTAAGCTGATGATTGTTCAGCCGTTAAATTCTGAATTTGAAAAAACAGGTGACCCGATTATTGCTGTTGATACCGTTGGTTCAGGTCCCGGGGAAATAGTTTATTATATCACTGCATCCGAAGCCGTGATTCCGCTGCCTGTTGATATGGCTCCTGTTGATGCATCTATTGTGGGTATTGTTGATTCTGTTAACTCTGAAAAATTAAGCAAAAGTAAGCCGTGAAAATTACAAAGCAGTTTACACAAAGGGATTCTCAGGCGCTGGATAAATACTTCCACGATATCGGGAAGGTTACTTTGCTTACTCCTGAACAGGAAATCGAACTTGCTATTAAAATTAGACAGGGTGATGCAGAAGCGCTGGAAAAGTTAACCAAGGCTAATTTGCGGTTTGTTGTAAGTGTAGCAAAGCAATATCAGAACCAAGGACTTTCTCTCGGAGATTTAATTAATGAAGGAAATCTTGGACTGATTAAAGCTGCAAGACGATTTGATGAAACCCGCGGCTTTAAATTTATTTCCTACGCAGTATGGTGGATACGCCAGTCAATTATGCAGGCGCTTGCTGAGCAGTCCCGCATTGTTAGATTGCCGCTTAACCGTGTTGGTGCATTGAACAGGATTGGCAAAGCGTACAGCAATCTTGAGCAGGAGTTTGAAAGAGAACCCAGCCCCGAAGAGCTTGCTATTGAACTTGAAATGGATGTTGATGATGTTTCAGAGGCCATGACATTATCTGCCAAGCATCTTTCAATGGATGCACCTTTTTCACAGAGTGAAGAAAACCGCTTACTGGATGTACTTGAAAATGAAGATCTGCCGGCTCCCGACACAACATTGATGTCGGAATCTCTTAAAGAGGAAGTGGAGAGAGCATTATCAAAACTTAGTTTGCGTGAGGTTGAAGTTATCAAGCTTTATTTTGGTTTGGATACTGATGAAGCATTGACCCTCGAAGAAATAGGTGAAAAGTTTAACCTTACCCGTGAACGAGTCCGCCAGATAAAGGAAAAAGCGATTCGCCGCTTAAGGAATACGACCCAAAGCAAAGAATTAAAAAAATATCTCGGCTGAAGTTGAGAAACCTTTCGAAAAAAATATTTCTATTCCTATTTATTATTTCCCTTATAATCGTTTCAGCTTGCTCATCAAGCAATATGGTCAGATTCGGTAAAAAGACCCCTGATGAAGATACTGACAAATCCTCGGTGAGATTTACTTCTGAAGATGATTCTATGATTGTAGATTTAAACCTTGATTTGAAGGATGCTGATGAGCTTCCATTAGAGGAGCCTGATATAGAAATTTCAAGTCTGCTCGGCAAAGAGTATAAAAATGAAAATATTGATATCCCTGGATATGACTATACAACTCTCCGTGAAAAAATGCTGATGGAAGTAATAAAATACCTGAACACACCTTATAAATATGGCGGCAATACAAAGGATGGTATGGATTGCTCTGCTTTTACTCAGATTTTATTCAGAGATGTTTTCAATATAAATCTTGAACGGTCAGCAAGGCTGCAATACAACCAGGGCAGGGAAGTATCAGGTAAAAGTGAACTGATGTTTGGTGATCTTGTATTTTTTAATACGCGGAAAAGAGTAAGGCCCGGACACGTGGGTATTTACATTGGCGACAATCTCTTTGCACACGCCAGCACTAAAAAAGGCGTAACCATCACTTCTATTGATTATGATTATTACTCAAGGACATTTATGGGTGCAAGACGATTTGAAAGTAATGGGTTGACGGAGAAAGCACAGTGAAACTATCAATAGGATTTATTAACTTATTATTACAATTTTAAATGTTCAAGTAAAAGTTTTATTATTAAAATAAAAATGAAGACAAACCACTTAATAATTAATGGTGATTCTAGGAAAATGCGAGAACTCAAGGGTGAATCAATCCATCTAATTATTACATCTCCACCATACTGGCAATTGAAAGATTATGGTTCTGATAATCAATTAGGATTTAACGAGAGTTATGAGAGTTACATTAATAATCTTAACCTAGTCTGGAATGAATGTTATCGAGTTCTAAATAAAGGTTGCCGTCTCTGCATAAATATTGGTGATCAGTTTGCTCGTGCTGTATACTATGGTCGATACAAGGTAATTCCTATAAGAACGGAAATCATAAAATTCTGTGAGACCAAAGGCTTTGATTATATGGGTGCTATCATCTGGCAAAAAGTTACTACTTCAAATACTACTGGGGGCGCAACAATAATGGGTTCATTTCCATATCCAAGGAATGGAATTTTAAAGATTGATTATGAATTTATCCTTTTGTTCAAAAAACCTGGGAACCCTCCAAAACCAAATCAGGAATTCAAAAAAAAATCAGCAATGACCAAAGATGAATGGAATACTTATTTTCAAGGGCACTGGAATTTTAGTGGAGCTAGACAAGATAATCATTTGGCAATGTTTCCTGAAGAGTTACCCAAAAGGTTAATAAAGATGTTCTCATTCGTTGCAGACACAGTTTTAGATCCATTCCTCGGCAGCGGTACGACTTCTCTTGCCGCGAAAACTCTTGATAGAAATTCGGTTGGATATGAGATTAATACTGAATTCATTCCAATCATTAAAGAGAAACTTTCTGTTAACAAAAAAGATATTTTTGATGAAAACTTATATGATTTTATTTCTCAAGAAAGGCATAGCTTTAATTATGAGGAAGATATAGAAAAGCTTCCTTATAAATTCAAAGATCCACATAGCTTTGATAAGAAAGTGGATCCCAAAAAACTTCAATTTGGTTCTAAGCTTGATAAGAATGGTGGTAAAAGAGAACAATATTTCTCTGTCAAAGAAATAATAAGCCCAGAGGTGATTAAGTTAAATAATGATTTGACTATAAGATTGATTGGGGTCAGAGAAAAGTCGGAAATCGACGGAATAGCAAAAAATTATTTGATTTCTAAAACCCAGGGTCAGAAAGTTTATTTAAAGTATGACCAACAGAAATATGATGATAAAAATCAATTACTCTGTTATCTGTATTTAAAGAATAAAACGTTTATTAATGCCCATCTCATAAAAAAAGGTTTTGCTTTTGCCGATCACATAAACAATTACAAGTATAAAATAAAATTTATTGAGCTGGAAAAAGGAGAATTTTAGATGCCAATACCCACAATTCATCAGTTAGTTGGTTTCTTACAAACTGGAAAACAAAACGCTATCACAGCCAGAGAAATTGCTGAACATTTTAATATTTCTGATGGTGCGGTTGAGGTACCAATTCGTGATGCCTTCAGAGATGCTATAGAAAATGGTGAATTAATTGGAAGTACGAATCAAGGTTTCTTTTTAATTGCTAATGAAGCCGAGCATCTAGAATATATTCGGTCATTGGAAAGTAGAAGAGATGAGATTGGTAATCGAATAGATCATTTGACAAATAACTGGAATAACCGGAGACACTAATGCCAAATGAATGGATTATAGGCAGAGATGGAAATAATCTCAAATTTAAGAGAGAAACCTTACTTAATTATGCTATGAATCGTTGGGGATTAAATAAAGCTTCATCTGTTGGTCCTACCTCTGAATTAATAAGAAAATGTGCTCCTAATACTTTTGATGCTTGGGAACAGTTCTATTTTGAAAATGCGACCCAAAAAAAGAAGAATGGTGCTAGAATTACTCGTGAATATATCCAAAGTCTTGGTGAAAAATTATATATCAAACTATCGGAAGTTGTTCATAGTGAACTCGGATCCATTCAAGAAGAAGAATGTATCGACTATGCCTACAACCTTGTTTTAAACAGGACTTATGAGGGCTATAGATCAGAAATTGATACAATTTATGGTCAACTACAAACCATTCTATCAATCACAATTGAACCTGCTAGAGATGAATGGGACAGAACCTATAATGTTGATTTCTGTATCAATGTAAATAATAAATATATCGGATTGCAAATAAAACCCGTTGCTTCTGGACAAGCATTAAATCAATATCAATGGATAGAAATGCACAGAATAAATCATAAGAGATTCGAAACTGAATTCGGTGGTAAAGTATTTTTTATTTATTCAGTGAAATCGTCTGGTAAGCAGAAAAAAATATTTAATACTAAAGTTATTGAAGAAATCGCGTACGAAATAAACAGATTAAAAAATCTTTAATTTGCCTATAAATCATTAATCAATCGAACTTTGTTCCTACCTATCGGTAAGCAGGTTCGCATTTTGCAAATCTGAAAAGTTAGTTAATAAAAAAGCCGTTCCTTTTGAGAGCGGCTTTCAAGTTTTGGATGTTGAATAAAATTAACTGCACCCCGAAGTAGAACCGCAGGTCATACACTTCAAACAGGTTCCGTTTCTGACCATTGTCATACTCTGGCATTCGGTGCAAATATCTCCTGTATATCCTCTCTCAATTGCCATTTTTACCTGTG
>Ga0154769_1125_pt2 | contig 13173 bp, 10 predicted proteins | sample Rifle2008BG16ft_FD_105777 | JGI IMG/M metagenome (GOLD analysis project Ga0154769, IMG submission 105777) | Ignavibacteria bacterium RBG_16_36_9 | reverse complement strand
GTTTCTATAAAAAGATTTTTTCTTTCTGCAACTGCTTCAAACAGAAGAATTTGTGACTCTACCAGCTCCGATATCCGGTTCGGATATAAATTGATGTCAACTTTTTTTGCTTCAATTCTTGATAGGTCGAGCAATAAATTAAGTGTATCCATTAATCTGTTGGCACTTGTAAGAATCCTATCAGCCATTTCCAAAGTCTGTTTTTCCTTTAACTTCTCTTTTAGAAGTTCTGCAAATCCGAGTATTCCAACGAGTGGGGTTCTTAATTCATGACTCATATTAGCCAGAAAATTGGATTTGACTTTGTTTAACTCTTCAGCATTTTCCTTGGCCTCACGTAGTTGTGTTTCAGCATTTTTCCTGCTTGTGATGTCGCGCAGAGTAACCAGTATATATTTATTGTTGGAAAATATGATATTGATTGCAAGACTTTCTACCCAAAGTTCTTCATCGTGAATAGTTTTAATTATATACTCATCAATAAATGGTGCCGGATTTTTTCTTAATAGAGTAAGAGCCGCTGAAACCTTTGAAGTAAAATCCGGATGAAGAAATTCAAATACTTTTTTCCCGACTCCCTGACCAGGATCTTCCAGACCCACCAGACGTGCAGCACTGTTGTTAGCAAAAATAATCTTGCCTTCCCAATCAATTATTAATGCGGCTTCGATCATATTATCAATTAATGAGCGAAAACGTTCTTCGCTTTCCTTTAGTGCTTCTTCATATTTTTTACGTTCGGTTATATCCCTTACAATTGCTTGAATAAGGACATTATTGCTAAACACAATTCGGCTAAGATTCACTTCTGCATCAAACAATTCTCCATTAAGCTTTTTATGTTTCCACTCAAATCTTTGAGGAATTCCCTCTAACGCAGCCTTTATTTTTTCAAGTGCTTTATCTTTCGAAAATCTTCCATCAGGTTGTCTATCAGGTGAGAATTCATATGGAGGTTTCCCAACTATATCCTTCTTTTTACATTCAAACATTTCCAGTGTTTTATGATTGCAGTCAATAAAGATTTCTGAGTCCATCAAAAAAATCGCATCGTTGGCTAGTTCGAATAGTGATTTAAATTTCAGTTCGCTTTTTTCTAGTTCATCAAAAGCTTTTCGTTTTTCGGTTATATCAGAAAAAAATGCAGCTATTTTACCAGGTTCAATCTGTATTGCGGAAACGTCAAATGCTCCTTTGAAAAGGTTATCTTCGTATTCTACCAGCTTATTCTTAATATGATTACCGACATTTGCAATTTTTTTATAAATAGCAGGAATTTCTGTCAGGATGAGATTAGGAAATGCTTCTTCAATTTTCTTATTGATCAGATGCGAGTGATTAATACCTAAAATTTTATCTGCTGCAGGGTTGTAACCGGAAAAAATAAGATCTCCGTTTTTATTGAGCTCGTATAAATGAACACCATATGGCGAAGCATCAAATATGTTTTTAATCTTTTTTGTGGTTTCATTAATAGATTTTTCAGCTTCTTTGATCTTAGTAATGTTATCGCAAACAATCAGCACTTCAGAATTTTTTCTATTTGACTGAATTGTGCAGGCGTTTTCTCTTACCCAGATGATATTACCATCTTTCGTGACTTTCCGGATTTCCCAATTAAACATTTTACCTGGATTTCTTAAACATTCAAGAATTTGATTATTAACTGTTGTCCAATCCCGCTCAAGAAAAACTTTTGTAACAGGCTGGTTCAATAATTCGTTTACCTCATAGCCCAGTTCTTTAGCGCCTAGCAAGTTCACCTCTTCGATGATACCATTTTTATCAAGTATGAAAATCATTAATGGATTTTTATCAAATATTAATTTTAACTTTTGCGCAGTGCTTTGTAATTCGTTATTTGTACCTTCTTGAGAAGGTGAATTATTTGTTTTCACAAACTTGCATTCCAATAACTTATAGTTTTTCACTTTTACTTTAACAACATCAGCATTCATTTTGTAAAATGTTCCATTATTGCCTATTAGTTCAAGGGAATTGATCTGAAAATATTTTTTTAAGGAATTATCAGTAAAATTTTTGAGCTGTCTCTTGGCTATGTCGGTTGGGAAGATATCAGTGAGATATTTATCTTTTTTCTTACTTCTCAGATTCTTAAAGAATTTACGAGCAGCTTTATTTGCTTCAATTATTTGGTAGTCTTGCTTATCAATAATGATCTTGATTTCAGGCGACTCTTCAAAAAAAAGATTTTGGCTTGTTACCATACTAGCTTAAAATAAGGCTTTGGTTATTTTGAACAGTTTTCATCTTACTAGTCGATAATTATTTTTGTCTTGATAAACTGTTAAAAAGGTTTTTAGTCATAAATAAGATAAAATTGCTAATTTTGTGCCAATGTTTAATTACAAACTAACTATCCAATACGAAGGGACAGACTACGCTGGTTGGCAAATTCAGGAGAATGCGCTTTCAGTTCAGGAGGTAATTAGCAATTCCATTAAGCAAATATTACAAGAGGATATTAGCCTTATCGGGGCTGGTAGAACAGATGCAGGAGTTCACGCTTTGGGTCAGGTTGCAAATTTCACTGTTAACCAGCAGCTGGATTTGTCTAAACTCAAATATTCCATAAACTCAGTTTTGCCAAAAGATATATCCATAACTAACATTGAAACTGTAGAAGAGGGTTTTCATTCCAGATTCAGTGCAAGGAAAAGATCTTATATTTACTTAATCTCAAATCAGAAGACACCTTTCTTTCAGCGTTATTCGTACACATATTATTCAGAATTAAGACCTGAAAAACTAAATGAGTTATCGTCAACTTTAATTGGAGTAAAGGACTTTACTTCGTTCAGTAAAATTAATCCAGAAGTTCAAAATAAAATTTGTGAAGTTTACGAAGCAAGGTGGCGCAGACATAAAAACTTGCTTATTTTTTACATTGAAGCTAACAGATTTTTATACGGAATGGTAAGAGCGATTGTTGGTTCTTTACTCAAAACATATTCTTCTGACAATGGCATTAGTTCTTTAAAGAATATTCTCGATCAAAAAGATAGAGGCGTCGCTGCTGATGCCGTTCCAGCTAAAGGATTATTTTTATACAAAGTGAAATATTAACTAATGATATCTCTCAAAAACAAAAATGTATTAGTCACTGGTGGTTCACGTGGAATCGGTAAAGCCTGTGTTGAACTATTTCTCAAAGCTGATGCAAATGTTGCCTTCACATTTCAATCAGCAAAAAACGAAGCTGATAAGGTGATAGCTGATTATAAAGGATCAGCAAAACTGAAACAATATAAATTAAATCTTGCGGATACAGCCGATATTGAAAAAGTTATTGGGTTGGTCTTGAGCGACTTTGGTCGCATTGATGTAATTGTGAACAATGCCGGAATCTGGAAAGAAGCTGCAATTGATAAAATGACACTCGACGAGTGGAATGAGATGATGAATATAAATCTCACAAGTACATATCTTATCACAAAACTGCTTGTGTCCGGAATGAAGGAAAATAAATTCGGCAGAATCATCAATATTTCTTCAACAGCTGGACAAAGAGGAGAAGCGTTTCATTCTCATTATGCAGCTTCAAAAGGCGGGGTGATTTCTTTAACAAAATCTCTTGCCTCAGAATTGGGTCAACATAATATTACGGTTAACTGTGTTGCACCCGGTTGGGTAATTACGGATATGACAACTGATTCATTGGCTGATGCGGAAACTTTTAAAAAAGTTTTAGGAGATATTCCATTAAACAAAGTTGCTCAGCCTGAGGAAATCGCAGGACCAGTTCTTTTTCTAGCTTCGCATCTTGCTTCGCATATCACTGGAGAAATATTGAACGTTAATGGCGGTTCGGTTTTATGCGGATAGAAATCAGAATAGAGGGTAATTCGTAAATGGAGACAAGCTTTCTCGCTGATATTCATCCGAAAGTTGTGCACTTCCCGGTAGCTTTGCTTGCTACTTATTCTCTTCTGGAAATTATTGGAATAGCGTTTAACAAAGAATTTTTATCAAAGACAGCTCTACTTATTTTGTGTCTCGGTGTAGTGGCTGCATTCTTTGCTGTATTAACTGGTAATCAGGCTGCTAATAGTTTTATCTTCTGGACCAATGAAACCAACGCTTTATTAATTGATCATCAAACCTATGCAACTTATTTACTTTGGTTCTCTGCAATAGTCTGCGGCTTAAGGATTTTAGTTGTTGTAAAGAAAAAATTTATCGGATTTGCAAAGTATTTTTTTATTCTTTTTGCTTTGGTGATACTCTTCCTTGTTTATGAAACTGGTATGCACGGTGGTAATCTAGTAAAAAAATATGGAATAGGTACGGAGATTTATAATTCGTCTGAAATCGAGTAGACTAAGTATTCTGCCTGATTTTTTTTTAAGTTTGTAATGCAATGATTATAAAGTTGGTAAAATATTTTCTTTTCTTGAGTATAATTCTTCAGGGAAGTGCATTTGCAGGTGACCCTCCGGCAAGCAAAGCTGTTGGAGTTTTTGTGGCTGCTGGCGTTGGACCAAGACTTCCTATCGGTGAATTCTCAACTTCAACTGATCTTGGTTATGGATTAAATATTGAAGCTTCTTACACTGATAGTGATCATCTTCCTTTTTTTGTTTTTGCACGATTAGGATATGAACAGTTCCCCGGCTCGCAGGATTTTTATCAGGAAACAGACTACTCAAATTATTCAACTACAATTATTCCTGCATCGTTGGGAGTTCGCTATTATTTCGATCCGCTTGTTGAAAGCGTCGTGCTACTGATTCCCGTTATTGAAGGATCTGTTTCTTACACTTTTTTTCAGGTGTTAAATGAGTTCAAAGCTGATGCGGGACGAAGTAATTACAGAGAGGACCTTTGGAAATTTGGGGGAACTGTAGGAGCCGGGTTCTCAATGTTTATTCTGGAAATTATGGCCAACTATACTTACTATGAATCAAACCAGTATTTATCCTTTAACTTAAATGTAAGACTTCCATTATACGTTAGTCTGTGAGGTGATAAAATGAGTTATCAAAACATTCTTTTTGAAATTAAAAATCATACTGCTTTAGTAATTGTAAATCGTCCCGATAAGCTTAACGCATTAAACGGACAAACAATTGATGAACTGGAAGATGTTTTTCATTCAATGAAAAATAATAATGAAGTTTTTGTTGTTGTCATTACTGGCAGTGGCGAAAAAGCATTTGTTGCCGGTGCAGATATAGCTGAGCTGAATAAGCTCGATGTAATTTCTGCAAAAGAATTTTCTGAGAAAGGAAATAGAGTATTCAGATCAATTGAAACTCTTGACAAGCCCGTAATTGCAGCGGTTAACGGTTTTGCTCTGGGAGGTGGTTGTGAGTTAGCTCTTGCTTGTCATATGCGAACAGCAAGTGAAAATGCAAAATTTGGGCAACCGGAAGTTAACCTTGGAATTATTCCAGGATACGGTGGAACGCAACGACTTGCACGAATTGTTAATTCTGCAAGAGCATTGGAAATGATTTTAACGGGTGATATGATTGGCGCAGAAGAAGCTTTTAGAATTGGTCTCGTTAACAGAGTTTATCCTCAAACCGACTTGCTGAATAAAACTCTTGAAATGGCTGACAAGATTTCATCCAAAGGGCAGCAAGCAATTCGTTTTGCGCTGAAGGCGGTTAAGGCTACAGATAATATTTCTTTAACTGAAGGTTTGGGTTATGAAGCCAGTTTGTTTGCTCTTGTCTGCGGGACTGAAGATTTCAAAGAAGGTACTGCTGCATTCCTCGAAAAAAGAAAACCTGTGTTCAAGCATCGTTAATTCTTAAAAGTTAATGATGCCTTCATTTAAATTCAGAAAGAATTTACTCCTTACATTAATTGCTTCAGCGGTAATTTTAATTGCAGTGAATATTTTCTTTGATAGTGATTTACTTATTAATAATTCTGATGTTGATACTATTGACGAAGAAGAAATCAGCCAGAAATTTTTAAATATCCTTGCTGAATTTGATATCGAAAATAAATTTATAAAAGAAAACAAGCTAAAGGATAAACACTCCAATCAGGAATTTTCAAACTTTAAAGTTCAGGTTCCAAAAGACCTTCCGATACCGGAAATTCTGCAGGATGTTTTTCAATCATTCAGAAAAGACAGCCTAATAATACAATCATTCGAAAAAGTGAAAGGCAGTAAAACTACACTTGCATTAAAGATGGGGAGTTCAACTTTGCTGCAAGCTGAATTTGATTATGCAAAAAGCTATTCCAGAAATAAAGGATACTTAGCTTTTATATTAAATGATGTTGATCCTACAAATGCATCAACTACTGCTCTGATTGAATCTCCCGCAAAATTAAATTTGTTGATTCGACCTGAAACCAAGTACCTTCAGCAGCTCGAATTTATAAGGAATAACGGACAGCAGTTTTCAGTTCTAATTGATGATAATATTAGCGAACAAAAGTATAAGCTTGGTGCCGATTACTCTGAACGAAGGATTGTAACTGTCATCAAAACTTTGGTTGCTGATTTCCAGGAAGCTGTTTGTTTTATAATTGATGAAAATTCGAATTTCTATAATTCTCCGAATTATGAAATACTAAACAGAGAACTCTCTAAAAGAAAAATTAAACTTTTTCGAACTTCCGACTTTGTAAAACTTGGTTATGACGAAACGATTCTTAGCTCATTCGATGATCAAATGGAATCTCTTGTTAGTGGTGGATCAATTATATTTTTAGTCAGCGAAGATGCTTACATGGCTTTGAATACCGAAATAAATAAATACAAAAAGAAAGGTTACAGGATTATAGGCAGCAGTTTAACTTTTTAAAAGTGTAAGTTCTAATTAATTAGTTACGTTATGCAGACGGAGAGATGACATCTTTTATGATGTAAACAAATGCTTTTATTTTTAGTTGAAATCTCGTTTACATTTAATTTTTTATTAGAAAAAAAGATGTCATCTCTTTACTCCTCAACTTTTTAATTAACGTGGGTTAATTATTAAAGACATCATCGTAATCAAGAACCACTGTTTCACCAAATTCATCTTTATTTATCTGTCCCAGAATTTTATTTGAATCTCCTACCAAAACGGTTGTCAACTCGGCAGGATGAATACTGTCCAAAGTAATTTTGTTTACATCAGCTAAGCTAACTGAATTTACTCTTTCGATGTAAGTCTCAAAATAATTATCCGGGAGATTATTAATGATTTTGCTGCTAATATTAGTGGCAATTTGTCGGAAGGTTTCAAAATTTGCCGGGTATCTTTTCGTTAATGATGATTTAGCAAATTCAAGCTCCTCTTTAGTAATGCCATCTTTGATGTTATTGATTTCAGAATAGATTTCTCTTAAAGCATTCGTCGTGTTCTCAACATCTACAGAAGTTGAAACTTCAAAATAACCAGCTTCTTTAAAGTAGTTGAATCTCGAATGTATTCCGTAAGTATATCCACTTTTTTCTCTCAGATTAAGGTTCAATCTGCTTGAGAACTGTCCACCGAGAGCAAGATTCATTATTTGTTTTTGGAAGAAATCTTTTTCACTTCTTTTAGAAGACAGATGACCTGTTCGGATTTCAGTTTGAACAGCATCTTTTTTATTTATAATAAAAACTTTTCTTCTTGACTTTTTCAAATTAACTAATGGTTCTTCTATAGTTGTTTTCCCATTCCATTTACCGAACACATCATCCAGTTCTGTTTGAAGCGATTTCAAATCAATATTTCCAACGACAACAATGGATGCGTTGAAAGGAGAGAAATTCTTTTGATAAAGGATTCTTACAGATTCGATTTGAATATTTTGAACTGTAGGTTCAATGCCAAGTACGGGAAAAGCATAGGGCGAATCGCTCCCAAATAAGAAATACTCAAATGAAATGTCTGCGACGTAATCAGGTTCAGCTTTAACTTGTTCAAGTCTTACGAGCACTTTTCTTTTCTCCCGGTTAAAATCATTTTCCTTAAGATGAGGCTCGGTAATTACACTTGCTAAAAGTTTTAATGCAGGAATGAAATTTTCACGTAAAACCTGCAATGAAAGTACACTCAGATCCGGATCCGATGAAACGGAAAACTGAGCGCCAAGCATTTCAAATTCATCTGCCAGCTGAAGTGCATCATATTTACCGGCACCCTCATCGATACACATAGCCAAAAGATTTGTCAATCCCTTTAGATTATCAGGATCAAACCTGCTGCCGTTGTTGACTAAAAAATTTATCCTTATTAAAGGGAGATCATTTTTTTCGCTGAAGTATATTTTTAATCCATTACTAAGTTGATAGGTTTGCACAGTTGGGAGAATAAAATTAATTTCTCCCGAACTTGCTGGACGATTTTTTCGGTCAGTTCGCATTTTTTCTCTCCGGGACAATTCGTAACTCAACATAATTATTTTGGAGATACTTCTTTACAACTTCACTAATATTATTCTCGCTTACACTATTATACCGGTTAAGATCAAAGTTGAATGAATTAGGTTCACCCAAATAAAAGTTGTAGAGATTCAGCATATCTGCAATAGTTTCAATGTTCTGTAAAGAGTAGATGAAATTTGATTTGATTACGTTTTTTGATCTTTCAAGTTCCCGCGGAGAAATATTTTCTTCCGTAAGAATTGAAATTTCATCCATAATTATTTTCTTTATCTCGTCGAGAGGTTTACCTGGTTTTGCTGTTGCGACAATCATAAAATGTCCGCCATACTTGCCTGAAAACTGCATAGTGTTAACATCCTGAGCAATTTCCAATTCATAGACAAGCTTTCTGGTTAGCCGCGCATTTTTTGAGCCGGTTAACAAATCAGACAAAATATCCAAAGCAGCATCATCTGTGTGGAATGCATTTTGTGAATGCCAGGCGAGATAAATTCTTTCAAGATTTACTTTATCTTCCGACGTGATAAATTTTAATTGCTCGAGTGATGGGCTATTTGATTTTAGAGCTAACGGTGTCCCATTATTTTTTATTTCACCAAAATATTTTTCAATAAGCGATTTTGTTTTATTGACTTCAAAATTTCCTGCAATTACAACGGTTGAGTTGGAAGGGGAATAGTAATGCTGAAAAAATGAACGCACGTCGTCCAGGTTATAGCTTTCAATATCTTTGTAATGACCGATTGTTGGCCAGTTATAAGGATGATTTTCAGAGTAAAGGTTTGAAATTATTTTTTCCCACGCTAATCCATAAGGCTGGTTATCATATCTTTCAAGGCGTTCATTTAACACAACACTTTTTTGATTATCAAGTTTAACCTGGTCAAGAGCTTCCAGGAAAAATCCCATCCTGTCAGATTCAAGCCAGAGTGCGAGTTCCAAATCGTTCGAAGGAAGCTTTTCAAAATAATTTGTTCTATCAAAGCTGGTAGATGCATTCAATGTTCCGCCTGCCTCCTGAATATATCTGAAATGCATTTCTTTAGGTACATTCTTAGAGCCCTGGAACATCATATGTTCAAAGAGATGGGCAAGCCCTGTTTTCCCTTTTATTTCGTTTGCTGAACCTGCTTTATACCAGATGTTAACTGCAGTGAATGGAAGAGTATTATTTTGAAACAGAATAATCTCAAGACCATTGGGGAGTTTATATTTTTCGTTAGGAATATTTAAAAGGTTCATGATTCTTCTGTGATTGACTTTCCTCAAATAGACAAGAAAATATTACCATTTAGTTCAAATTGAAAAAACTGTTAAATGCTTAAAAAATCAGTAAAAAAACAATAATTAAGAATGGTTAAAAATCAATTATTAAATAAATATTAATTTTTAATAAAAAACTTGAATTCATCCTGAATATAACAAATATTTGGTGTAGTAAATTAAAACTTTTTCATCCGGGGTGGGAAGAATTAGTTGAGGACATATTGGTTTTTCTTTTTCATTTCTTAAATAATCATAAATTATATTCACAAATAAAAAAGGAGAGGATATATGAGTAAAATCTATACCTTTATTGTCACGATTGTTCTCTTCCTATCTTTCGCAACTTTTGCTCAGACATATAAAATTAGTGGAAAAGTTACGGATGGTTCGAATGGAGAGGCCTTAATTGGCGCTAATATCTTTCTCGAAGGTACGGCTTTGGGTGCTGCATCAGATGCAAATGGAAATTATTCCATTACAGCCAAACCAGGAACATACACAATTACCTGTAGCTACATTGGTTATGATAAGGTAGAGCAGGATATTAAACTGATGGGTGATATGACAATGAACTTTAGTCTTAAAGAGTATCAGTTTACTCTAAGCGTAACTGTTATTTCTGACAGAGCTAAAGACAGAGAAACACCTGTTGCGTTTACAGACATCGACAAAAAACAGATTCAATTTAATCTTGGTTCCAGAGATATTCCTCTTGTTTGGAATAGTACACCTTCAGTATTTGCAACAAACAATGGCGGTGGAGCAGGAGATGCAAGAGTTAACGTTCGCGGATTTACCCAGAGAAACGTTGCAATAATGATTAATGGTATTCCAATTAATGATATGGAAAACGGTTGGGTATACTGGTCAAACTGGGATGGTTTAGGAGATGTTACATCTTCAATCCAGATACAAAGAGGCTTAAGTGCAACGAACCTTGCTACTCCGTCTATTGGTGGTACGGTAAACATAATTACTGATCCAACCCAACAGAAAGCCGGCGTTATCTATCAAAATGAAATAGGAACTTCTGGTTTTAGTAAAAATACATTATATGCCAATAGTGGATTGATTGATGATAAATTTGCATTAAGTTTTGGTGGTGTGCGTAAAGTTGGTGATGGCTACGCAGATAAAACCTGGACGGATGCCTGGGCATATTATATGGGGGCTGCTTATCAGATTAATAACGACAACAGATTAGAACTTTATGCTATGGGTGCACCACAGCAACATGGTCAAAGAAGGTGGAGATTGAATATTGCGACTTTTAGCCACGAGCTGGCTAGAGAATTGGATTACCCCGAATCAGCACTTAATGATAAAAAGTTAAGAGAGCAAGGCTTGCTTTATAATTCAAACTGGGCTGGAGTTAATTCAACGTATGACGGTTTGCAGTGGCAAAGATCATACTGGAACAACGATGTCAATCAGCGTTTTGATGCAAATTCTATAAATGAAAGCGTTAATTATTATCACAAGCCTTTAGTTAATTTAAACTGGTACTCTCAATTAGCAAAAGAGTGGAGTTTATACACAACCATTTACTATTCAGGCGGCTTAGGTGGTGGCTCTGGGACATTCGGAAGTATGGTTTATAATAGAGATTTATTACAGCAGGTTGTTGACTGGGATGCAACAATCGCAAGGAACTTAACTCACATAGATACTGTTGATTTTGGTAATGGTCCCACACAGTATATTGTTTCAAACAATATCAGCGGAAATCCTAATCGTGGTGGTATCCTAAGAAATAGTGTGAATGATCAATGGACATTTGGTGGAATTGCCAAGGCATTCTGGAAAGCTACAGAAAATCTAACTACCTCTTTTGGAATAGACGGAAGAATGGCAGAGATTGAACATTTTCGTGAAGTCCGCGATCTTTTAGGTAATGATTATTATTATTGGAATGGAAACGTATTTGAAAGTGGCACAGATTACTACAAAGATTTAGGAGACAGGATAGATTATAATAACACAAACAAAGTTACTTGGCTCGGTGGTTATGTTCAGGCGGAATACACGCAGCCAAAATACACTCTTTATGGAACGGCTGGCTATTCTGTGATCAAATACGATTATACAGATCATTTCAAATCTCAGATTGAGGGTGACATTTCTTCTGGTGAATTAAAGCTTGAAACTGATATGATTGGTGGTTATCAGTTTAAAGGTGGTGCCAGCTTTAGAGCAACTGATGAATGGGATTTATTTGCTAATGCTGGCTATGTATCAAAAGTGCCAATCTTCGACCAGGTTATTAATGATGTAAATGGGACCAAAGTTGAAGATCCGAAGAATGAAAAGTTTGTTTCGTTTGAGGCTGGTGTTAACTCAAGACTGCTTCAGAATCAACTAACTATCAAACTAAATGGTTATTACACTTTATGGTCCGATCGTGCACAAAGTATCAACGTTCTTAATGCTGATGGAACAGATGGATTGGTAAGGTTAGATGGAATCAATTCAACATATGCTGGAGTTGAAATTGAAGCTGCTTATCAGCCAGTAAGATATATTAGATTCGATGCAGCATTCAGCCAGGGATTCTGGAGTTATACTGACAATGTTAGCGGATCTTACATCCCAGATTTTTCGAATCCAGATTCAACTAAAAACTATAAATACTATATTAAAGAATTAAAAGTAGGTGATGCACCACAGACACAATTGGCTTTTAGCTTTACTCTGTTCTTCCCTGAAGGGCTGCAGACACAGTTAGTATGGAGATATTATGATAACTACTATGCTGACTTTGACCCATTCTCAAGAACGAATGAGCAGGAAGTAATTGATAATGGCGGTGTTGCTCCTCAAGTATGGAAAGTTCCTTCTTATAATATTGTTGATTTACACCTTCTTTACAGAATACCAGGGCAAGTTGCTGGATTAGATGTCAGCGTATTTGGACATGTATTTAACTTGTTCAACGAACTATACGTTGAAGATGCAACTGATAACAGTGCATTCAACGGGTATAAGGTTGGTGGTCAATATTATGAATCTCACTCAGCAAGCTCTGCTGAGGTTTATCTTGGATTACCAACAGCATTCAATGCTGGCTTCAGGATTGGTTTGTAAGAACAGAATGATATGAAATAAGAAAGGCTGCTTTAAGGCAGCCTTTTTTTTAGTGAAGTAATAATAATATTCTATCAGTCCTGATAGAACCCAAAAGCTTGAAGAGTTGTGAGAAGGGAATATCTCTATCCCACGAAAACAAAATAATAAATGCTTCACCAACAACCATATCTCTTGATACAAGTCCCCAGAATCTACTGTCCAAACTATCGTCTCTGTTATCACCCATCATAAAGTAATAATCCTTTTTAAATGTATAAGATGATACAGGAATACCTTCAATAGTGACGGCACCATTTTTCATTTCAACAACTCGTTTTCCGTACTCACGGTCAATTATTGTTCGCCACTGTTCTACATTATATTTATTCAAAGGAATAGTCGAACCTTTCCTTGGAATTACCAGCGGACCATAATTATCTTCATTCCAGTCCATACCTTTTGGAAAAATTCTTGGCTCAGAAACACCTCTTGGT
>Ga0154769_1191_pt2 | contig 13175 bp, 11 predicted proteins | sample Rifle2008BG16ft_FD_105777 | JGI IMG/M metagenome (GOLD analysis project Ga0154769, IMG submission 105777) | Ignavibacteria bacterium RBG_16_36_9 | reverse complement strand
TGCAAGCATCTCGGGGAAACATTTGACATACATGCAGGTGGGAATGACCTGATCTTCCCGCATCACGAAAATGAAATTGCACAGAGCGAAGCTGCAACTAAAAAACCTTTTGTTAAATACTGGCTGCATTTTGGCTTTCTAAATATCAATAAAGAAAAAATGTCAAAGTCCCTTGGCAACTTTTTCACTGCGAGGGAAGTGCTGGCAAGATATTCTGCTGAAGCAATAAGGCTTTTCTTTGCTCAGGCTCATTACAGAGGTCCGGTTGATTTTACTGATGATCTTCTTGATTCAGCAGAAAAAGGTCTGGAAAAAATAAAAAATCTTCGTTCGGCTATAGTTTCTGCAATCAATAAAAACATGTCTGGCGGTATTGATCCGGGCTTTGATTTCAAGAATTTCGAAAATCGTTTTGCAGATGCACTTGATGATGATTTTAATACACCACAAGCAGTGGCTGTTATTTTCGACTTTGTGAAGGAAGCAAACAAAACCATAGCTGAGAAGGAAAATCTGCATATTGATTTTTATATTGCAGTCAGGAATTTTTTAATCAAAACTGCCGACAATGTATTGGGAATTATTTTGTTTGAGGAGAAGGAAGTGAAACAAGACTTATTGCTTGAAAATGAGCTTATCAAAATCTTAATCGATATCAGACAGAAAGCCAAAAACGAAAAGAATTTTCAGTTAGCAGATGATATCAGAAAAAAATTAGAGAACCTTGGTATTACACTTAAAGACACAAAGGAAGGAACGGATTTTTTTAAACGCAATTAACCTAAATAGTTAAAATGTCTGTTCAAGGAGAACGTGATGCAAAAAGAAAAAGGGGTTTTATCTTCATTATTATATATTGAAGACGATAGTTCAAACCGTGAAATAGTAAGTATGTTTTTAAAGGACTATTTTCTTGTTGATACTGCTTCTGAATCTTCAGAGGCACTTAAGAAAATTAATAAGAATATCTACGCAATTATTTTATTAGATATTAGTCTTTGCAAAGGACTTGATGGGTTGGAGCTTGCCAGGGAAATCAGGAAAGTTAAAAATTACAAAAATGTTCCCATTATTGCTGTAACTGCGTATGCATTCAGAGAAGACGAAAATCGAATTCTTAAAAGCGGATTTACTCATTATATCTCCAAACCCTTTACGAAAAATTCTCTTCTTGATGCAATTAACAAATCCCTGTCGAAGTAATTAGCTTCATTTATTGAAAATATTTCCGCTGCCTAAAATCAGATTCGGATCCAGAGTTTGTTTTATTCTCCACATCTCACTAATGACTTTCACATCATACATTTCATAGAGCAACGCTTTTTTATTCTTACCAACTCCGTGCTCTGCTGCAAATGTTCCACCTGATTTGATCGCAGATAAACACATATCATTATAAAGATTTTTTGCTGTTTCAAATTCTTCGGCATTTTTCGGCAGCATATTTAAGTGAATATGGGAGTTACCGAAATGACCGTAAATAACGTAGTCCAACCCTGCTTTAGTTACGTCATTCTTTAGTTGAAAATAAAAGTTTTTTAACTCTTTATCGGGCACTGCAAAATCAGTTCCCAACTTTCTAAAGTTACGCGATGAAATAAACTCATTAACCTTTGTTGAAATTCTATGTCGGAATTCAACAAATTTCAACTTATCCTTTTCGTTCATTGCAATCCAGGAACGACTAAGATCGCCGTGGTGTTTTTCAATTAAGGTAATCCACAGATCAGTTATCTGATTACTTGAATCTTCATTAACTTCCTGCTCAAACCAAACTGCTGAATTAGCATCTTCAGGAATATTAGGAAAGTCATCTCTTAAAAAATTAAGTGCATATTTGTCAAAGTACTCCACTGCAAGTGCATCAATAGAAAACTGTAATTTATTTTTTCTTGAAACGTAAGACTCATTTCTTGATTCTTCAATGAAATTCAGTCCGTCATCTTCCGAATTGAAGAATGTTACAGCAGAGAGAACCATTTGAGGAGCAGGTAACAATTTTAGTTTGAGCTTTGTTAATATTCCCAGCGTCCCCTCAGAACCTATGAATAAATCAATCGCATCCATACCTTCCCGGCAGAAATAACCGGCAGTATTTTTTGTGGGAAGAGATTTTACAGACGGAATAATTAATTCAATTTTTCCTCCATCAGCAGTTAAAATGGATAATTCAAATTTTTGTGCGAAGTTTTGACCTCTTTCCAATACAAGTAGATCTCCAGTTGGTAAAACTATTTCCATTCCAATAACAAAATCCCTGGTAGGACCATATTTGAATGTCTTCGAACCGGATGCATTAGTTGCAACTGTTCCACCCAAAAAGCAATTGAGCTCGGTTGGATCCGGGGGATAGTAAAGTTTTTTAGGCTTAAGTTCTTTCAGGAAGTCAGAGAGCAAGACTCCAGGTTCAACAACTGCAAATTTATCTACTTCATTAATTTCTAAAATTTTATTCATCTTTTCGGTTGAAAGAACAATCCCTCCGGTTGGAACACTTCCGCCAGACAGACCTGTTCTGTTTCCACAAACGGTAACTTTAGTTTTTTCCGTATTTGCCTGCTTTATTATTGCAACCACATCATTGGTATTTTCCGGATAAACAACAGCGTCGCAGTATCCTTTTGTGTTGGAGGCATCTTTAAGGTAATCCTGAATCTCGTTCTGTTCTGTTTTAGTAATCATTTGAAATATTATTTATGAAGCGCATTTTCAAGAAGTCTTAGTTCAGCTAAATAACCCATATACAAACTTTCTAGGTTATGTTTATTACCTGACAATTCATATTTAGCAGAATGTTGAACAACTTTAAATAACTTTTCAACACCTGAATTTATGTCAATCATCGGAAAGGAAGTATTCCTTAAATGATGTATTAACTTAAGTGTTTCAAATGCATCAAACCAATTTTTTCTCTGGTAATCAAGTTGTTTAACTGACTTACTGTTTTCTAGAATTTTTTCCCAATCCATGCTGAATCCGCGGTTTTCAAGAAAGTTGTAAAGTTCCGGATGAATTTTTTTTGCTTCTTTTAGAATCAGATTTGAATTTAGTGATAAATCGGAATATAATAACTCTAACCAATCTTTTAATATAACATAAACATCCGCATCATAAAGTAAGATATCTTTTTTATTTGTTGAAAAGTCAATCATACTTCTTCCGGTACCAAATGGCACTCGCCACGATTCCCTTGCTGATGGTCTAACTTTTGTTGAACTGATTCTATTAATTGTAAAGTGCTTTGCTAATTTTTGAAGAAAATAAAAGTCCTCTGCTGCTTTTTTTGTATTCATTCCTCCAATTTTAATGTAAGCCTCATGATCGCAAACAACAGTCGAACCAATAGTATGAAAGGCATAAGGTGATTCTGCAAAAAGAAGTCCAGCAACAAGATGCCTTAAAAATATTTCGTAAGAAATTATACCTAGCTTGTCAATTCCATCCTCTGAAAGAATATGTTCGAAATCAACGGTTGCTGCAGAAAAATTATGTTTTGTAAAGGAACGAATAATTTCATCAAGATAGTTTTCCTCAACAACACAATCGGTATCTAAAGATATTAATAATTTTTTCTCTGAAGTTGAGTAGTCAAATACCTCTAAGGCTATGTCCATCCCAACCTTTCGTGCCAGCCCAACTCCTCCTTGGTCATCATCAAATTCTTTCCCTTCAGCAGCAGCATCGATCAATCCAATATGCATACCTGAATTGAAAATTATTCCGGCAATTCTATCCGATGATTTCCTGTTTATCATTCCCCTCAGAAACGCAATGCTCTTTTTATTATCATCTTTTACTTCAGGTTTGGAAGCGATGGAATTATTTAACACAAAAATTATGAGTGACTTTTCTAGACAAGATTTATCATTGTGAACAAGCGATAGTAGAACTCTTTTAATATTCTCAAACTCACAAATAGCAGGAATGACAATTGCAACTTGTATTCCAGAAGATTCAGCCCATTCGAGATTCCATCGCTTTAAAGATTTCTTCTCAAGGTAATAGGAAACTTTTTCAGGATATGATTTTTGCATTATTTAATTGTGAGTTTACGAAGTTTTTTATTGCAGGATAATCGGGAGGAAACCAATTTATCACCACGCCTTCTTTTTCCATTTTTCTAAACCAGGTCATCTGCCTCTTCGCAAAATTATGAATTGCACTATTCAGCTTTTGAAACATATCATTATAATTAAGCTTACCATCAATGTATTGAGAAACAAATTTGTATTCCAAGCCAAAGTAATTAAGTTTCTCCGATGAAATTCCCTTTCGCAGCAGCTCTTCTACTTCCTCAATCATTCCTGCCGTCAATCTTTGTTTTAATCTTTCTGTGATTCTTTTTTTTGTTTCTTCACGCTCTGAATTGATTCCAATATTTAATGACTGCAGGTTAGAACAAGATGAATTTGCTCTTTCTCTTGATCTTTCAATCAATATTGATTTTATAAGGCGATCCTTGCTCTTTAAATCAGTTTGATTATGAAGCTTTGGCCTTAAATTTATTAATATTTCTTTGAGTTGAGAAATAGTTAATTGCTTTAATTTCTCCGATTCATCTTCATCATCAATTTCAGGAAGATTGTACGATTGGAGAATAGCACTAATGTACAATCCTGTTCCTCCAACAAGGATCGGTAATTTGCCGTTGCCGATTATTGATTCAAATGCAGATTGAAAGTCTTTTGTGAAACGGAATAGATTATATTCTTCGTATGGTTCTATAATATCGATTAAATAATAATTAACTTCATTTTTTTGAAATTCAATCAAATCTTTACCGGTACCGATATCCATACCTTTATAAACCTGTCTTGAATCGGCCGAGATTATTTCGCCGTTAAAATCTTTTGCAAGTTGTGCAGCTATGCTTGTTTTTCCTGATGCAGTGGGACCAAGGATGGTAATTATATCAAAGGGCATTACAAATTAAATTGTTTATTTAGCAACAGGTAAGGAAACACGAAAAGTAGAACCAACTCCCTTAACACTTTCAACATCAACGCTCCCCGAATGCGCGTTAATAATTTTTTTAGCGAGAAGCAAATGAACCTCATCTTCCTTTATTTTTTCTTTATAGTAAAAATAATCGAGAATTTCTCCCTCCGGGAAAATGATAATCCCTTTACCTTCATTCTGGATCGAGATAGAAATAGACTCACCAACAAGTTCAGTACTGAAATAAATTTTTCCTGCTTTCCTGCAGTCAGCAACACAAGCTTTAATAAATTGAAAAATAGCAGTATAAAGTTTTGAACGGTCTATGTCTACAACTGCTCCATCACCGATTTTTTTAAATAACTTAATTTCTTTTGTTTCACAATATTCAGAAAGAAGTTCCAAAACATCATCTATGAATTCATTAAAGTGGATTTTATAATTCTCAAGCAAAATCTCATCAACAAGAACCTTCAGCATACTATCCATGAGATCAAGTACCGATGCAGCCTGCTTTTGAATCATTCTTATTATATCATCAGTATCTGGTGGAAGGTTTTTTGAACTTAATATTTTTGTGTAGCTATCTATTATCTCAATAGGAATCTGAATTTCTTTTGTTATTATTTCCCTTAATTTTTTCGCAGAGTTTAACTTTTCTTTATTAAGAAGCTGCTCGAGAGTTTTTGTTCGGGAAATTGCAGTTTCCATTTGCTTGCTTATCATCGTAAGATATGAAACTTCATCTTCACTAAACCTTTTATTATCTCTTGCAGTTTGTATAACAGCAATAGTTTCCCCTACATCGCTAATTACAGGGAAATAGAGAATTCTTTTCATTCTTGATGAACCGGGATAATCTATTTTTGGATTGAATCGGTTATCTTCAGTGGGTCTATCGTAATTAATAGGTGCTTTCTGAATTGCGCAGCTTCCCGTTAATCCTTCATTTAGCTGGAAATATTCATTTTTAGTTTTTCCATCTTGCGATATTAGCCTGTACATAGATGAAAGTTTTTCGTCGACGAAGATTAAGTCAGCGCTTTCGGAGTTTGTAAGATCTCTTACAGCACGCTTGGTATTTTTAACAAGTTCTGTTATGCTGATACTGCTGTAAATTCTATTTAAGGCAAGAAATATTCTTCTTACAATTTCTCGGTTTATTCCTGTCTCAATTAGTGGAGGTTTTATTTCTTCTTCTGTTTTATTCCTGGGTGTTCTCTTCTTTTTTTCTTTTGATTCATCCGGTAATTCAATTTGTTCCTGAACTGCTGCTGTTGTTTCCTCTTTTAATTCAGGAGGTGGTTCAATAATCTCTGCTGTCTCTTGAGTGGTTATTTCTTTCAAGTCTTCCAGTGCTTGTTCAAGTTCGATATTATCCTCAGCAATAAGGTTTTCTTCTTCAAGGGATTTTTCAATTGAATCAAGATCTGGAAGAAGTTGTTGCGTCTGCACAGGAGGTGGTTCCTTTTCTGACTTTGACTCTTTTTCCCAATTATTACCATTAGAAAAGGCTCTGAAGCTAATTGGTTTATCCCTATCTGTGATATTAATTTTTCGATCGGGATCAAGAGATGCTTCAGGCAATTTGAATTCGCCAAACTTTTTTAGGTTTTCGTCGATAGTTGGGTTTTTTTTGATGAGGCTTTTAAGAGATGATTTATCTATTCGATAGTATATCAGTTTACTAAATGCCATAGCCGAAGATATTCGTTTTGTTTCTTCAATAAGCTCTTTCTCACCAAAAAAGTCGTTATATATTTTATTAGTAACATAACTATTTGTTGGAAATTTAACTCTTACTTCACCTTTGATAATCAGGTACAATTCATTGCTTTGGTCACCTGTCCTATATATTATTTCTCCCTCTCTGGTCTCTTTTATTTCCTTTTGATCGAAAAAGGTATTCAAGGCAGATTCTTTTACATCAGTGAAGAGCTTGTTGTTTTTAATATCTCGCGTTGACCGGTTTATAGGCATATTCTAAATAGCTAATATCAAATTTTTAATCTAATATAAAATTAGTTATCAGATGATAAAAGTGCAAAGATAAACTTAATGGCTTGCTTTAAGTATGAGTAACATAACCATAAAATCATTAGTTTTGAATCCTAAATTACCTTAAATCATCTTACTGATGGAAGAAAAACAACTTATTGAAAAAGCACAATCCGGTGATAAGCAAGCTCTTGCAGAGCTAGTAAAGAAGTATGAACAAACTATTTACAATTTTGCCTTCAAGATTTGCCGGGATAAAAATTATGCTGAACAAATAATGCAGGAAACATTTTACAGCATGGTTAAATCGTTACATCAGTTTAATCAGAATTCAAAATTATCTACCTGGCTTTACAGGATAGTTGCAAACCATTGTCTTATGATGGCTCGTAAAGCCAAAAGCCGATCGTTTGTTTCATTTGATGATGAAGAAAATCTTTTTGAAGAAAAATATGCTGCTGATTGGAATTCTATCCCTTACAAAGACACTGAGAATGAGGAATTAAAAAGAATTCTCGATATGGCCATACAAAATCTTTCACCAGATTACCGGCTGGTTTTTTTGCTGCGTGATGTTGAAGGTCTTTCTACTGAAGAGACTGCACAGGTAACTGAGCTGTCAATCCCAGCAGTAAAATCCAGATTACACCGGGCGAGAGCATTTCTTAGAAAAGAAATCAACGAGGCATTCAGCAGATGAAAAAAGAAAAAATAACGTGTAAGGAAGTGATGAAGCATGTTTGCGAAAGCCTCGGTGAAAAGCTAAACGATGAGAAATGTCTTGAGATCAGAAAGCATCTTGATTCCTGTCCACATTGCAAAGAATATTTTAAGTCAGTTGAAATTACGATAGAATGTTATCGGAAGTATAACGTAGAAGTTCCTGAAGAAGCTCATGACCGTTTAATGAAAATGCTTGGGTTGGAGAAGTAGATTATGCCCATTTATGAATACAAATGTTCCGAGTGTAATACTAAATTCGATGTCCTGCATAAGTCAACTACAATCCAGGAGGATGTTCATTGTCCTGCTTGCAATTCAACAGAAAATAAAAAATTATTTTCATCATTCAGTTCCTCAACCAGCAATAATGTAAATCTTTCTGCTGGCAGCTGCCAAAATGAAAGTTGCGGTCTTCCCAATACTGGATGTTCATCTGGTTTATGTGATTTGAATTAAGATTGCACCTTGAATTGAACCTGCTTAATTAAATTAAGTACCAAAAAATGTATCTTATAATTTTGATTTGCTGATAGTAAAAAATGATATTAATATTGCATGTGACCTAAATGATATTATTAAAACAGCAATACTTTAGATTATAATTTTAAACTAAACCTGGAGCATCCGTAAGAAAATTTTTACTGCATTTCAATAAATTAATTCCCTGTAAAATTTAAACTACCATTGTAGTAGAACCATCCTCCCTTGATTGAATGGATTGCTACAGATAATTCGCAGTAAAGATCAACAATAAAATAACGCTCACCAGGTAAATGACTTAATTTGGATATCGTGAGATTTAATGTAAAAATTTATCAACAGGTAATAGTTATCAATCTAAAAAATTTTAACTGGATTTAACAAGTTTTGGCAAGAATGTTAAAAAGGAGTTTCTTATGAAAATATTTTCACAGATTGTTCTTTGTCTAATAATTCTTTCTCACCAAATTATTTTTGCCGGAACAACCGGAAGACTTGCCGGAAGAGTTACAGATACCGCGACTGGCGATCCGCTTCCCTTTGTGAACGTAGTGATTATGGGAACCACCCTGGGAGCTGCAACTGATGTTGATGGCTACTATTCGATCATTAATGTTCCTCCTGGAAACTACGTTGTCAAAGCCTCTGCAATAGGATACAACAGCGTATCATATCAGGATGTAAAAGTTTCAATTGATTTAACTACCACAATAGATTTCCAATTAGCTGAAGCCTCGGTTGAATTAAGCGAAGAAGTAGTTGTTATCGCTACAAAGCCTCTTGTGAAGATGGACTTAACTGCTAGTACTTCAATAGTTGGCGATGATGTAATTTCACAATTACCGGTGGCTGAAGTTCAGGATGTTCTCAGACTTCAGGCAGGTGTTGTTATATCAGCTGGCGGAGATATTCATATCAGAGGTGGAAGAGCCAATCAGGTTGCTTATCAGATTGATGGTGTTCCCGTAACAGATGTATACGATGGAAGCAGCACTATTAATGTTAACCAAAATGCAATCCAGGAATTACAGGTTATAAGCGGTGCATTTAATGCTGAGTATGGCCAGGCACAATCCGGTGTTGTAAACCTGGTTACAAAAGATGGCAGCAATAATTTTGCAGGTAATATTCAGGCTTACAGCGGTGATTATGTTTCAAATAAGTCAGATGTATTCACTAATATAAATGATGTAAGTCCGGTTGGTATAAGAAACATAGAAGGCAGTCTTAGCGGTCCGATATTAAAAGATGATTTGTTCTTCTATTTGAATGGACGATATTATTTTAATTCAGGATCACTTTATGGTCAAAGGTATTATCTTATCAGTGATAGGGCTATTGAAGATCCTCAAACTCAGCAATTCAATGTTCAGCAAAGCGGTGATAAGGAATATGTATCGATGAACGAAAGTGAAACAGTTTATGGGCAGGGTAAGATAACATATCGCTTATTCCAAGGATTTAAACTAAGTTATAACTACCTGCTTGAGCAAAGAGATTATCAGGATTACGATCATTTTAATAAACTCACACCCGATAATAATCTTCAGAGATTCAATACATCATATACAAATATTTTTGCAATTAATCATGCTTTATCGGCAAGTAGCTTTTATACCTTAAACTTAAGTTATTCTTTTAGGGATTATCGTCAATATCTCTTTGAGGAAATTTATACTGGTAACCCGGCTAAGCCTACTAATTATGAGGACAATAGGTCTGTCGTAACACCGCCGTATAGCTTTGGGGTCGGTGGTACCAATCCTAACCGTTTTGTTAGAAATACAGGCACGTACGGAGCCAAGTTAGACTGGACAACTCAGCTCAACCAGGAAATAAACCTGCAGTTTGGCGGTGATTACAGGTATAACCAAATATATCTCGAAAATATTAATTTGGTGCCGATGATTGGTGTTGACACTTTTAATGTTGAAATCCCTTCCATTACTTCAACAGACTATGATACTTATCAGCATAATCCGAATGAAATTTCTGCCTACGTTCAATCAAAGTTCGAGGCATTCAATCTGATTTTTAACGTGGGATTAAGAGTAGACCATTTTCAACCCGATGGTGTTGTGCTTAATGATGAACCTGGTCCATATAATACAGTGGATGATCCAAATATTTATAATCCGCTCAAACCAAATAACAGGTTTAATGATTTAAATGGAAATGGTATTCAGGATGAAGGCGAACTAGCTAAAACTGTTGAAGACAGAGAAGCATACTATTACAAAGATGCATCTTCTAAAACCCAGATCAGCCCGCGTGTTGGTTTAGCATTCCCGATTTCTGCTAACGGAGTAGTTCATTTTTCTTATGGGCACTTTTTACAGCTTCCCCGATATGAATATCTGTATCAGAATCCAAGGTTCAAGTTGGGAATTAATTCAGGAAACGCTGGTTTGTTTGGTAATGCTGATCTCGAACCTCAAAAAACAGTTAAAGGTGAAATAGGGATACAGCAGCAAATTGGTGATGATATGTCAGTGGATGCCACAGTCTTCTTCGAAGATTTCAGAAATCTAACCGGTACACAAACTCAGGATGTTGTTGTATTTGGTGGTGCTCAAACATACAGCCAATACATTAATTCAGATTTTGGCTATGCCAGAGGTTTTGTGCTAAAGTTTTCTAAAAGATTTTCTGGCGGGTTAGCAGCATATATTGACTATACTTTCTCTGATACTAAAGGCAATTCCTCCGATCCAGCCGATTCAAGAAATGCTTCACTCGGCGGTGCATTACCAGAGACTTTTATCGCTCCACTAAACTGGGATCAAACACATTCTCTCAACGTATCAATAGCATATACACAATCAAAAGACTGGGGATTTTCAGTAATTGGCAATTTCTTCTCCGGTCAGCCATATACTCCTGCTGTAAATAAGAATACCAGAGTAACTCAGAATGCTTTTCCAAGGAACAGCGCCAGTAAACCGACTATTGTTAATGTAGACTTAAGAGTATTTAAAGATTTTGAGATTTCAAGTACAGTGCTAACTGTATTCCTAAGAGTATTTAACTTGCTTGATTTTGATAATCCTGTAAACCTCTATACAGACACTGGCGATCCGTTCTTCACTTTCGCAAAGTTGGAAGCAGAAAAGAATACCCCTACTGAGTACTTTACTAATGTTATTAACAATGACTTAGATCAGTATTACACTAATTCAACTTACTTTTCTGAACCAAGAAGAGTTGAGATTGGATTGGGCCTTAACTTTTAATTTTTCGCAAAGGGAATTATGAAGAAAATATATATCATATTAATCCTATTATCCGGATTTAACATATATGCACAACGCAGCAGTGATCCTACATTGCTTACAATTGGCTATCATACCGGGAACAGAGCCGCAATCACTTATTATAATGATGGTCAAATAGCAGGTATTAATACGGGTATTGATATCAGGGGCGAATGGCCTCTTGGTTCTGGTGAGAATTATATTGGTGATTGTATTCCATTAATTGGGGTAGAGTTTATTAACAACCTGAATGATACTCTTCAGTCAGTTGTTATTTCCCGCGGACCGCGGAGAGGTCAGTTTGATGAAAAAAGTCCAAGCGGCTATTTCTGGGGTTGGAATCCGGTACCAGGATTCAGGAATCCGAATGTAAAAGGTATTGCAATGAGTCACCTTCCCCAAACCTGGCCACTTGAAGGATGGAACGACCCCATTGCAAGATTCTGGAAAGATGAAAATGGAAACACTCAGTGGTTTGGATATTTTGGGAGAAGTATTCAGAATGCTGACCAGGAATCCTTCTTTGAAGCCGATGATGATTGGGATGATGAATTTAATGAAAACTTCAGACCTGATACCACTAATCTTTCAAGAAATGGTATGGCATTACGGATGAGGCAAAGAGGTTTTCAATGGTCAAGCTTCTTAGCTGAGGATGCAATTTTCTGGTTGTACGAAATTAATAATGACGGAACGACTCTCTATCGTAAAGCGGATTTTGGAACTATTGTAGGTACACTTGCCGGGGGAGATGGTGACAGCCAGGATGACCTTGGATTTTTCGACGTTCAAGACTGGATTACATACTCATGGGACAGTGACGGAATTGGTAATAGAGGACAAAAAGTTGGTTATGTAGGTTATGCATTCCTTGAATCTCCCGGTAATCCGTTTGATGGAATTGATAACGATAATGATTCCCGATCTAGTTCTCCGAGATTTGTTGCTGGCGATTTTAATGCAGTGGTATATAATGCCGGGAGCCAGGTAGTTTTAATTACCGATACTGTAAATGCGCAGGGATTAAGATTCTATAAGCGCAGGCTGCACACTGTAAATGCAACAACTGATACCGTTTACTCTTTGGGGATAAGATTTATTATTGAACCTGGTATTACATCTTTCAGAGAGGGTAATGCAACAGAACAGATTATAAATGGACAACGAGTTTGGATTCCAGATCCTTCTGCAAATGACGCAATTGATAATGATCTGGATGGTCTATTGGATGAAAATGAAGCAACACACTATCAAACAAGAGTTAACAGAGATCCATTACCCCCATTACCAGCCTCATCATATAAAAATTTTGTAACAGGTGCCGGTGTTAACGATCCGCTTATTGATGAAAGACGTGACGATGATATTGATGAAGATGGAGATTGGGATCCGCTTTTTGATGATCTGGGAGAAGATGGATTAGGTCCGGAAGATGACAACTATCCGGGTCCTGATGCAGGCGAGGGAGACGGGATGCCAACACAGGGAGAACCAAACTTTGGTAAAACCGATCCGGAGGAATCAGATCAAATAGGACTTACCGGTTTTAATTTCTTTGAACTACAAAGTGCACCTGATCTGAGCATTGATTCATCTCTTTGGAATAGAATGACGCCGGGTAGGTTCGACGTAGTTCCGCCAACACCTCAGGATGGTGATTTTATTTATAGTTCAGGATTCTTCCCGCTGTTTCCGAAAATTCCCGAGCGGTTTTCAGTTTCTCTTCTCTTCGGTGAAGATTATAATGATATAGTAAAGAATAAAAAGATAGTTCAGCAAATA
>Ga0154769_1175_pt1 | contig 13917 bp, 9 predicted proteins | sample Rifle2008BG16ft_FD_105777 | JGI IMG/M metagenome (GOLD analysis project Ga0154769, IMG submission 105777) | Ignavibacteria bacterium RBG_16_36_9 | reverse complement strand
CGGGTGAGTAATAATATTTTTTCTGGAACGGAATCATCAAATCCTTAATTCTTGAAACTAGCTTTTCAATTTCGTCTGCATATTGAGGAAAGTCTCTTGCAATTTCATTCAGCCTCGTAATTTCAAATGTTTTGTTGTAAACAAAAACATCACCTTTCCCTTTTGTTATCTTCAATAAATTTTCAATAAACCTTTTTCTCGGATCAATACCGGGTTCAGCAAGGAATTCAAAATGCTCGGCTTCACTATTCTTGTTTTTCTTCAGGAAGACAGAATACTGAAACGGAATCTGTTGGTATGGCTTTGAGTTATTGAACAATGGCACTGCCGGCTGAAAGGTTTCAAAATCCATAAAGTAGAGCGGATAATTCAAATCAGACAGGAAATTTTTAATCGCCTTCTTGTCAATCAACGGTTTACCACTTCTGTAAACATCAAGCTGAAGTTCGTTGTTTTTGTTAAGAGGATATTCTTCCGGTACATCATCGAAGCTTATTATTCCTTCACGATAAAGCTCATACTTCTTTTCGAGATGCATTCCTGAAAAATCAAAAATCGAATCTTCGGGTATATGCTTTCTGCAGTAATTAAAAAATCCGCAAGTGTAAGGATTATAGCAGTGCTCGCCAATATCAATGTTGGGCATCTGTTTTTTTAAAAGAACTTTCTTAAACCTGTTTACGTTTTCTTTAACTGATATCTGCAACGGTAAAACCGATTCAAGGACGGATTCAGTTGTAAACAATTCCTCCAGATTCAGATCCCCTTTTCGTACATACTGATTATTTATGTAAATGATTGAAAAATCTTTCACCTTCATTCCAAGGTTTGAAATAACATAGTACTGAAGAGCCGCATCGTTCAAATAAGTTTCTGAAATCGATGTGGAACTCTTAACTTCAAAAATCTTAGCTCCCTCCTTCTTCATAACAACAATATCGGCAATGGCTAGAACCTCATTGAACATAAACGCCGCTTCATAAATTACTTTCGCATCGCTATTGATAAGTTCTTTTGTTCTCTTTAGTGCCATTTCATAATTTGGAGGATCTCCTTGTGCAGCAATCACTCCTCCGGGAAATAGCTTTTGAGCTAGCACTCCAACGTTTGTCCCTCTTTTGAATATCGCTTTCTGCATTTCGGAAAGCTCATCCATCTCATCATAATGATATTTATAAAGGTAGAGATGTTTTTCGCACTGAAGCCCTTTAATGAAGGAAGATTTACTGAGAAGATGTGATGCCATTATTCATTCTCGATTTGTGTAGATAACCAGTCATGCTGAATTTATTTCAGCATCTCTTTAAAAATAATAATTAATGTTGTAGATTCTAAAGCGGGTTCAGAACAACTATGAAATGAAAAAATTTTAAGGACACTTAAAGTGAAAAAGAAAATTGAACTAAGTGGCGGATTGAAAGAAATGGTTAGTTATTGCACAGCCATTTATGAGCTTGACAACGATGTTGACGCTGAAACGATCAATGACATAATCAAGCAAAGTCCGATTTTTGAAAATAAAAGTTTTTACACAAACGTACTCGGAACAGTCCAACGAACGACAGTTAACAGGAACAGCAAAGTATTTATTAAAGGCAACAGGGTTACCCTGCAGATACGATATGAAATCCTGAGGGTGGTTGATATTGAACCTTCACAGAAGGATGAAGACTGGATACAAAGTGACATTAACAATCTGCTAAAACATTTTGAATTACTTTTAGGACCGATTGAATAACTATATTATCAATAACAAAACAAAATATTTGTTTGTACTATTTCTATACTTTGCTGCAAATGCATTTTCACAGTCTGAGCGTTACACCAAAGGTGCAGAGAACGGTTACACCTGGATAAGGATGGAAGACCCAAACCAGTTTTACAGCACTTCCAAAGAATCATACCTTAGTTCAATACTGGAAAGATTTCGTTTAACTGGAGAAAGATATCCCGAAACTGAATCGCTAGGCTGCAGAGAAGATATAGAAAAACTTTTTAGTCAAGGAATGTCAGATGAGATTTCGCTTGAAGATATTGTAAATGAGATAGATAAATTTTATTCGATAAGTGACAATATGATCATCCCGATAATTTTTGCTTACTGCCATTCCGTCAAGAAATTTGCTGGGGCCAGCATAGAAGAGTTAAATGATTATAAAAAACAGATTCTTCTGTTTTGCAACCAGTGAGTTTTAAAGATCAAGCTTTGTTTGAACGACTTTCACTTTCTTCTTCGGCTCACGGTGTTTTTTGAGAAAATCACCAAAATCCTCTTTAGAGATTATATAAATCTTTCCAACCTGCTGAGCCTTGAGCTTTCCCGATCGAATATGGTATAAGACTCCTGAGTGACTAATGTCTAACAGTTTTGCGACTTCCTGAACGCTGAAAAATACTTTCATTGCTGCACTTTATTTGTTTCCGCCAAAGCTTTAAAAGAAGCTGAAATTAAATTAACAAGCAGAATTGTTATTATCAATTGTTCTGCTAATAAAAAAGGCTGTTCTCCATCGGGAACAACCCTAAATCTTTAATACCTCCTAGAAACATCAGAGCGGATTCCCGTCTCTGTCTAAAAGTACAGGATTTCCTAAGCCAAGCTGTTTTAACGGCTCCAGCTGAGTTTTAGCATCACCGACTATTAAATAAGTCATAACATTCGGTTCGATACATTTTTGTGCAAGTTCTTTAAGCTGATCTAATGTAAAATTCCTGACAAAATCTTCTCTTTGTTTTACGTAATCAAAAGCAAGATTGTAGGTTGCAATATTATTCAACATTCCACGTAATGCACCGAGTGTTTCAAATGCTCTTGCATTCGACCTTATAAACGCATTCTTGGTGAACTCAAGATCTGCAGATGGAACCCCTTCTCGGTATTTGTTCATTTCATTAATAAATATCTGAACTGATTCTAGCGTTGCATTAGAACTTACGCTCGACGATGCAACAAAATAACCGGGATTCAATGAACCTGTAAATGAAGTTCTTGCACCGTAAGTATAACCCTTCTCTTCCCGCAAAATAAGATTTACGTTTCCGCTAAAGCTTCCTCCAAGTTTGTAATTCATCACGGTTGCGGGGTAGTAATCCTTATCATTATATGCCATACTTAAATTTCCAATTCTTATAACCGATTGCTTGGCTTCAGGGAAATCCACGAAGTAAAGAGAAGCTATTTGCTGTTTTGGTGGAAGCGGAAAATCTTTCATCTCAACTTCTTTCTTTTTCCATTTAAGCTCAAGGGATTGAAATGTTGATACCGCTTTATCATTGCTTAGATCGCCGACAATTGTTATTGCTGTAAGATTTGGTACGAAGTAGCTGTCATAAAATGCTTTTAGATCATTCATTGAAATTGACGTTACAGATCCTTCAGTACCAGAAATATTTTTTGAGAATATATTTTTATCCCCATAAATTAATTTATCAAATACACCCGAAGCTACTACAGAAGGATCGGCTTTGGATCGATTTATTTTCTCTATTGTTTCTCTTTTTACTCTTTCGAATTCCGTTTCATCCCATCTCGGCTCAAAAAGAATTTCCTCTACAAGACTATAAACTTCGTAGAATTTTGATGCCAGACAATTGGCATCTATGACTACTGACTCCTTCGTGGTATACATATTTATGCTTGCACCTAATTCATCAATTGCCTCTTCAAGTTCGACAGGAGTTTTAGTTTTAGTTCCTTCCATCATAATATCCGACATTAAATTTGCTACGCCTACTTTATTAATATCATCCAGCATCAAACCGCCTTTAATTGTTATTGAAAAATTAATCAGCGGAAGCTCGTTCTGCTCGATGCCATAAACTTTTACACCGTTCGAAAGTTCATCACTCCAGATTTCTGGAATTTTAATTAAAGGATCTGGTCCAGCAGGTGGTTCAATGCTTCTGTCAAATGAGGATTTAATTTTATCAACTTTTATGTCTCCTGATCCGGCATCTGTTGAAACTACAGAATTCTGCTCTTCTATTTTTTCTTCCACTACCGGATATCTTTCTGAATTGGCTGCAATTAGCTGAGTACTTCCCTTTGGAACAAAACTGGTAGCAACGTATGGTTTACTCTTTATATACTTATTATAAGCATTCATTACATCTTCTTTTGAAACGGTAAGCAAATTCTTAAGATCGGTGGTAACAAAATCCGGTGATCCGGCGAATGTATTATAGCTTGCCAGCTGAAAAGATTTTCCAAGCACACTTGATATCTGGTTGTAAAATTGGGTTTCTATTTTTGCTTTTACACGATTAAGATCTTTATCGGTGAAACCCTCTTTGTCAAATCTTTCAAATGCTTCCATAACTGCTTTTTCAACATCATCCAGACTCTTATCCGGGAAAGCTCTGATTGTTATTGAAAATTCCCCTGCGATTTCCTGCGAGTTCTGATTAGCCGTAACCGAGGGGGCTAGCTTTTTCTCTTCAACAACCACTTTATAAAGTGGAGATTTTTTACTCTGTGCAAAAAGCTCCCCAAAGAATTTAAGTGCATAGTCATCTTTTGTAAATTGCTGAGGAGTTGGAAACACTATATTTAACTCGGGAGACTTGGCAAAATTATCTTCGTGGAAGGCTTTCTTTATTTTGTCAATTTCAGCCGGCATTGGATCAAGCAGTTTAACTTCTTCTCCCTTCTTTATTTCTCCGAAATATTTTTCAACGAGATTTTTCGTTTTTTCATTATCAAAATCCCCGGCAATAACCAGGGTTGCATTGTTAGGTCCGTACCATCTTTTAAAGAACTCGTGAACATCTGCAAGCGTTGCGTTTCTTAAATCCTCTAATTCACCTATAGTTTGCCAGTTATAAGGATGATTTTCAGGATATAACAATTTGTTAAGCACATAGCCTGTGTGACCATAAGGTTCATTATCTACCCGCTGTCGTTTTTCATTTTGCACAACTGACTGCTGGTTCATAAAAGCTTCCTGTGTAACTGTGCTCAATAAAAATCCCATTCTGTCAGATTCCATCCACAATACCATCTCGAGCGAATTGTTTGGCACAACTTGAAAATAAATAGTTCCGTCGTTCCAAGTTCCGCCGTTCAATGTTCCACCTGCGTTCTGAATTTTTTTAAAGAATTGATCCTGTGGAATATGCTGCGATTCCTGGAACATTATATGCTCAAATAGATGAGCAAATCCTGTTCTGCCTTTTACTTCCCTGTTAGAGCCAACATGGTACAGAACTGCCACCGCAACCAAAGGATCTGAATTGTCTTCATGCAGAATAACCTCCAATCCATTTTCAAGCGTGTATTTTTCATTTTCTATTTTCAATTCGGATGATTGCATTCCACATCCAGCAATTAAAAAGGCAAGCAACTGCATACTTAGTAAACTTTTCATATTTCCTCCTTAAAAAAGTAAAAATATTTTTTCTGAACAGATGAAAAAATCACATAAATCTGATGAAATTCAAGATATTATTGATGAGTGGTTGGTTAATTTTTCTTGGGACGGATTTATTAGGGGAAAAAATTAAAAAAACTCATCCTTCAAACTTTACTAACTAAAAAGACCTGTATAAGTTTTCGTCCCTGGCCCTTTGTGGCGCCGGTCCCTACTTCTTGCTATAAGAAATGCAACCAGAAAAAGCACTGACGCTATGAGAACTAGTGAAAGTCCACTATAAAATGCATTGAGATTCCCTATTACAAACCTGATTAACTGAATTACGACAAATATCCCCACAACCTCAAGGGCAAACCAGATTGAGCTTACAATTGTTTTTCTGTTGATGTTCATTGAATATGTTTCTTACAAATGCTTAACCAAAGTTAATTAATAAAACCATTTAAAACTTACTGTGTTTGTTAAGTTATTATTAATTCTGCGGCCTGATTTTTTCAAACCTAATTTTACATTTTATGAAAGATCAAAGAATCGTGTGAAAATTTTCCTCCTTCAATTAAAGTATAAAAACCATTTATAATAACAATTTGCCGCTCCACCGAATTCACTAACACGGGAGGCATAAATGAGTCTATATTTCCAACAAATAAAATAATAAACTAAGGAGAATAAAATGAAATTTACACTAACAATCTTATTACTAACGATTATCGCAATCGGGACATTAGATGCTGCAGTAATACCGAAAACAAAAGTTAAAATAACACAAAACACTGTTTCGAGCCTTATTGAAGGATTAAATTCAGAAAATCTTGGTTTGAAAAGCAGCAGCGCTTATATGATCGGTGAATTACAGCTATCAAAAGCCGTAATTCCGCTAATGAGAATTTTACATCAGGATGAAAATGAGGAAATGAGGATTGCTGCTGCATTAGCCTTATACAAAATCGGTTCACCAATCGCGATTCACGCTGTGAAACAATCCATCACGTTTGATGAGAGTGAAAGAGTAAGCAAACATTGTGCGGGTTTTTACAGCGAATACCTTAAACAAAAATTCATTGATGAAGAAATAAATGTGGATGTTGCGAAAACAGCCTTAAAATAAAAATTTATTTTTCATCTCTTCTCCACAGTCCGGGATAATTATCCCGGCTTTTTATTTTAAAGAAAAAATATTTACGATTTAATTTGATTAAGTGAAGATTTATTTTCACTTTTGTATTGGAAATATTAATTACTAATACTGCAAACCAAAAAAATTTTACTCCCCCGTTTTTTGATTGATGAAGAAGAGAAAAAAAAGAAATTCAACGCCGACAAAATCTAACCAGCTAAGTTTTGATTTCAGCATGAACATCCCGATAGAAATTCACACACCCAAATCCAATATATCCGATCTCAGAAAAGAATTGGCCTGGGAACAGAGACCGATTATCGAAATTGTTAAAAGTTAATTTCAACTTCTTCCAAAATCCTTCATCAACAACTCGCAGATTAATGATCACTGTCTTAATCACAAAAATTAAGTACTGCTGTCATTTCGTTTGTTAGAAACAGAACTGTCTGATTCTTATACCCACATTTGTACAAGATAGTATGCAATGTTCGAATTTGGCTTGTTTTCGCCTAAAACCATTCATTTTAACAGGACTTTCCTACGATATTTTTTGTTTTTATTGTCTTGTACTTTTCAGATAAATATGGGAGATTTACATTTAGAAAATTATAATGAACTGCTTTGAAAATTTCTAAAAAACATTAATTAAAAGTTGACAAATAAAAGACTACATGATTATCTATCCAAATTTATCCTTAATAATTCAAAAATTATTTCGGAGAGAAAAAGAACTATCGCAGATTATTTTGAGGTTGACGGAATCAGTATTCCAAAATTTATAAATGAGTTCTGGACATCAAAGCAGAGACAAAACAATCCCATCCACGAAGTTTCTTACAGAGCTTGTTTCAAAGCTGAGCTGCCGCGTTTTTTCATCACGTTATTATCAAAACAAAATGATGTTATTTATGATCCATTTTCAGGAAGAGGAACAACTATTGTCGAAGCCGCTTTGCTCAACAGAAACATAATCGCAAATGATATTAATCCATTAAGCACTATGCTATCCAAACCAAGATTGTTCATTCCCTCATACGAACAAGTAGCAGAAAGACTTGCTAAAATAAAATTCAGGAAAGGGTTGAAGGCAGATATTGACCTGTCTATGTTTTACCATCCGGATACTAAATCAGAGATTGTTTCGCTCAGAAATTATTTGATCAGAAAGAAAAGGAATGAAGAAGAAGATTTTATTGACCGCTGGATAAGAATGGTAGCAACAAACCGGTTGACAGGTCACTCGAAAAACTTTTTTTCTGTTTATACTTTACCCCCCAATCAGGCCGTTACGCAGGAAAGACAAAAAAGAATTAACAAGCAGAGAAAACAGAAGCCTGTTTATAAGGATGTTAAATTTATAATTCTCAAAAAGACCCATGACTTAACTTCTGGAATGGATAAGGAACTTACTGATCAATTAAAAAGAATAGGTGCAAAAGCTAAATTCCTTAATGGTGATGCGCGATTTACATCCAGCATAAAAAGCGACTCTGTCCAGCTAACTGTTACCTCTCCTCCATTTTTGGATATAGTTAATTATTCAGAAGATAACTGGCTGCGATGCTGGTTCAATCATATTGACGCAAACAATATTTCCCGAAAGATCACCGTCACAAAAAAGCTAAGTGAATGGGAAAAAGTAATGGGCGAAGTGTTTCAGGAACTTTACCGGATCACTAAAAGAGATGGTTACGTTTCATTTGAAGTCGGCGAGGTAAGAAGGGGAAAAGTAAAACTTGATGAACATATCGCTCCGGTTGGTATTAAATCCGGATTTGAATGCCTTGGAGTTGTTATCAACCTGCAAGAGTTTACAAAGACAGCAAACATCTGGGGAATAAATAACAATGCCTTCGGAACAAACACTAACAGGATAGTAGTTTTTAGGAAGGAATGATTTTGGTTAATAAATATTTTGTCAGGTCATAGCTCAACTTGAAATTGATCGATTCCAGTGACCATAAATAACAAACCCTCTCCGAGGAGAGCGCTTTTTCTTTTAGTAGCGGGGATAGGATCCGCCTTCGTTTCACTTCGGACGGATTTCGTCTCGATAAATCGGAACTCAACTTGATAACAACCCCTCTCCTGATCACTATTTAAAAAAGAAAAATCCGGCCAGATTCCGGATTTTCTTTTTTTGTAGCGGGGACCCGATACATACTCTACAGATAGTTATTTTCTGTCAAAAATCCAATCTTTTCTTGCTAAAGACGACCTATATCTAAAGATAAAAGTCAAGAAACTCCAGAAACAAGCGTTGTTGTCAGACCAGTGTCTTAGTCAATTAAACAACTGAATCTCTTTTTGGGGGACAGGTCAGTTTTGTTCTGTTAGTGAATTTTTATATCGATTGCAAAGGATTCATAATATGAATATTAAAAAAATATTTGAGGCTGTAGAATTAGATGAAATGAATAACATTAAAAATGGACGGGATTTCTTAGAAGAAGAACTCTTCTCACTGAAGAATGAATCATTTAGTGATAATGATATTTCCAGTTTAGTTTCCAAGGTAAGTACATTAATATCTGACTTTGAAAGAATCTTCAGAGAAGCACCTGTTCATATCCAGAAAAACCTCATTCGTTTGTTTGTCGAAAAAATTGAATTCGATCCAGATACTGAATCCATAAATTTCTATGTAAGAATCGTTCCCTGGATAGATGATAAACTACGAGAAAGATATGATTTTGGAACAGAGAATCATAAAACTGACCTGTACCCACATATGAAAGTAGATCGCAAAAATGCACATATTTCATATGCGAATTAAGCGCTATTAATGCACCTACTCAATACCCCCAAAATAGGCAAGTAATTATGGGTGAAATCAAAAAATCCGTTTGTGTATAGCAAGTTGGATGATTACATAATACTCTAGGTTTATGGAATGATCATCACCCTCAATTAATACTTTCCTAATAAAAACTTAGTAAACATTTTTTTTCTACCCTTTATGGAATGAGCCGTTTTATCATATTATATAAAACTGCCATAAAAATGAATTTGTTATTTCAGAATCAGCTAGATTATTATGTAACTATATAAAATCTTTTACATTAATTTATATAAAATCTTTTACATTAATTAATAAAATTATAGGTAGTCAATGAAAATAGTGTCAATTGGAGAAGTATTATTCGACTGCTATCAAGATGAGAAAGTAATTGGTGGCGCACCATTTAATTTCTTTTATCATATCTATAAGCTAACAAGTAGTGCTGAATTTATTTCAAGAATAGGTAATGATGAGAATGGGAAATCAATAATTAACTTTTTTAAAAAAAATAACATAAGCATCAAATACCTTCAATTGGATGAGAAACACTCAACGGGCATTGTAAATATAAAAGTGGATAAAAATGGTATTCCTACATTCGATATAATTCCTAATTGTGCATATGATTTTATAGATCTGAATCCTAAAATTTCCAATCTTATTGAGTCCGATACATCATTACTTTATTTCGGTACGCTTGCTCAAAGAAATACTGTATCGCGAAAGACCATTCAAGCTATTTCAGGAAAAAACATAAAATATTTCTGCGATATTAATCTCAGAGCAAATTATTATAGTAAAGAAATTCTTGATGACTGTTTTAAAAAAGCAAATGTAATGAAATTAAATGAGGACGAGCTTAAAATTGTCTCGGGACTTTTTTTAACAGGCACATTCGAGCTACAATCATCGGCCGAAGAACTAAGAAGGAAATTTGAAATAGATCTTCTTAGTATAACTCTAAGTGAAGGAGGGGCATTATTAATTGATAAATTTGGTGTCAATGATTACAAATATTCGATAAAAAAAGTAATAGATACAGTTGGTGCCGGTGATGCCTATTCTGCAATTCTATGTTTAGGATACTTGAATAAAATGCCAATTGAGAGAATAAATTTTCTTTCTAACAAATTTGCTGGTTCTATTTGCGGTATCAAAGGAGCAATTCCGCATAGTGATGAGATTTATGTTAATTTTAAAGAAGAAATAAAAAATTAATAAAACGTCATGGCACGCTTTTAAATAATAATCGTAAACTTACTAGGGGGAAAAATCTTGAATTAGAAAAAGTTCCGTCATTTCAGAGTCTGGATAAGATAATATAATATTTTTAATTTAAACTTGACCTAAATGGTTAAATAAATTAAATTATGGTTAAACGTTTAACCTTTATTTAAATGAAACCAACAATAAAAGATATTGCAAAAAAAGCTGGTGTTTCGACTGCGACAGTTTCATTTGTAATTAACAAGACTAAGCCCATCTCTTCAGAAACAAAAAGCCGCGTACTAAGAACAATTAAATCCCTTAAGTACCATCCTTCCAAATCAGCGAGAAGTTTAGTTACTGGTAAAACGGGTAATATCGGTTTTATACTTACAGATGATCATTTTTTAAGAACAGAACCTTTCTATACAAGAATTTTTTTAGGGACCGAATTTGTAGCAAGGAGTGAAGGATACTATATTTTACTCACATCAATTAGTCCGGATTTTAATGAAAAGGATATTTTACCTCGATTTATTTTAAATAAAAGTGTTGATGGAATTATTATAGCAGGAAAAATTCCACACAATCTCATAGAAAGAATATCCTCTTATAAACTTCCTACAGTCTTTGTTGATTACATTCCGCCAACTAATAGTTATCCCCTAGTATTAATAGATAATATTCAAGGGGGCTTATTAGCCACTAACCATTTGATAAATCTGGGGCATAAAAATATTGCTTTTATTTCTGGCGATATCGATCATCCAAGTTTTTCTGACAGATTAAATGGGTATAGGCAGGCTTTAGAATATGCGAAAATTCCAATAAAAAATAATCTAATTTTTACTAATACCAATTATCATGGTAGACAAGCTGGTTTTATTTTAGCGAAAAAAATATTTACTGGTAATAAAGAAGTAACGGCTGTATTTGCAGGCAATGACGCTATGGCTATCGGTGTAATGCATTATTTAAACAAAAAAGGATATAAAGTTCCAGAAGATGTTTCAGTCATCGGTTTTGATGACATCGAAGCAGACCTTTTGCTGGATCCATCATTGTCGACAATAAGAGTTCCCAAAATTGAATTGGGTGTTGAAGCACTAAAGTTATTAGTGAATACTCTTAAGAATAAAAAATCATTGCCCAAAAAAATACTCGTGCCGGTTGAATTAATGATCAGAGAATCAACTTCGTTCTATAAACCAAAATGAAAAAATATGTTAGCTGCATTATTTAATGGGAATAAAGAGATTGTTCTATGTGATTATTCCCTTCGTATACTAGAAAAAAATGAACTGCTGATTAAAGTAGCTTGTTGTGGCGTTTGTGGTACAGACCTACATATTTATGAAGGTAAAGCCCCTTCTAACATTCCAATCATTCTGGGTCATGAATTTAGTGGTATTATCGTCGAGAAAGGCGATTTGGATTCTAAATTTAATATCGGGGATAAAGTTGTGATTAATCCTAATATTTATTGCGGTCATTGTGATTATTGCAAAAGAGGGAAAGTAAATTTCTGTGAAAATCACCAAGCTCTCGGTGTTACGTTGAATGGAGGTTTCGCTGAATATTCAATAGTTCCACAGACGCAAGCATATCGTCTCCCGGATGATTTCGATCTTTCTCTAGCTTCATTCGCCGAACCTCTCTCCTGTTGCTTAAGAGGTATTGAGCATGCAGATATTAAACCAGGAAATATGGTGGTCATTATCGGAGGAGGATCAATTGGATTACTTATGGTTCAGTTAGTTAGAAATGCCGGTGCTGCAAAAATTATCTTGGTTGAACCCGATCTTTTCAAGCGGAATCTCGGAATTGAACTCGGTGCCGATTCTGCCTTCAGTCCGACTAATGATAACTTGTCTGAAGTGATAAAAGACTCAACACAATCTCAAACAGACGTTATAATAGAATGTGTTGGGAAGAGCGAGACTGTTAAACTTGCTGTTAAATTAGCCTGTAAGGGAAGTAAAATAGTAATTTTCGGTCTTGCCCCATTGGATCATAATGTCACATTCAATTTACAATATTTATTTAAAAATGAATTAATGATTTTGAATTCTTATCTGAATCCCTTTACCTTCAGACCTGCAATCAATCTATTAATTGCAGGAAAGATAAATGTCCAAAAACTAATAACAAACCAAATAGTTTTAAAAAATATAAATAAAATTTTTCATAATAGTTTCGATAGCTACATTAAACAACAAATAATTAACAATTAATTTACTGGAGGTTCTATGAGTAGTTTAACTAAAAACGCAAAATGGTGGATTGGATTTTTATCCATCATTATTTTTCAAATCGCTTTATTGGCTCAAAGCGGTATAAACGAAATCGGCAGTTTTGAACAAACTTTGCCGTCATACTGGACAAAGGGAGCAGAACCCACTGGTTCAACATTAAGCTGGGCTACAGATGAGTTCCGTTCAATGGGAAAATCTCTGAAGATAGAAAAAACTGCAACCTCAGAAGCAGCAATGTGGGAGTCAGAGAATATGTGTGATTTGTGGTCTGAGAAACATTTTAAGGATGTAGATATAAAATTTGGAATGTACTATATGACATCGGGGGTTAATATAAATCCTACCACTGAAGATCAAAAATGGTATGTGACATTCACATTCTACAGAGAAAATGGATCTGTAATAGGTGAGAAGAAGTTTGAATTAGATCAAAGTGTAGCCAGCACAGGCGGCTGGGTAGCAGATAGTACAGCAATAGGTGAAATAAGTTTACCCGAAGATTCGTGGAAAACAATAATCAGGTTTGTAGGTGGGAAAGATGCGACGGGAACCGTATGGACAGATGATTATATATTTGTGGGCAGAAACGGCTGGGCAGGACAGGATTGGAATACAGCAGTTGGGGTACCTACCGGATGGTTTTATTGGTTGCCACCGATCGGAGGAAATGATGGAATATTAAATCAGGGATATGAAAATACAATAGTAACCGATGAATATGCATATGATGGAAATTACTCATTGAAGTTTGACATACCTGTAGGAACACACGATGGATTTGTTGGAACAAGAAGATTTGAATTTGATGATGCCCAACCCGGTGATGTATTAAGAATAAGCGTCTGGATAAAAGGAGCAAACCTGCAGCCGGATTCAGCGATAGTAGTTGGTGATGCCTGGAGTGTAACTCTTGTAGCAATATACCATGCAACCTTAGGTAATAATGAAGGCTGGGGACAGTATGCAGCCAGCAATGATATACCACTGCATTTCCCTTATGCAACATCGTTTGACTGGAGACAATTTTATGTAGATGTAACTGTACCGTATCCGCCATCAGGTCAGGTTGCAAAATCAATTTCCGTTAGATTACGTCCCGGGGGAAGATTCTCGGGTACTGTTTGGATGGATGATCTAAAGGTTGAAAAACTGGATATTGCAGGGATTAATGAGATCGGCAGT
>Ga0154769_1185_pt2 | contig 14279 bp, 14 predicted proteins | sample Rifle2008BG16ft_FD_105777 | JGI IMG/M metagenome (GOLD analysis project Ga0154769, IMG submission 105777) | Ignavibacteria bacterium RBG_16_36_9 | reverse complement strand
AATGTTGTAAACTCCGGTCTTTCTGAATTCAATAATTTTGTTAATTCCCTGTACCAGGTCATCTATAAAAGTAGGATTATTAATCTGATCCTTTACTATCCTAATCTGCTCATTATTTCTTAACGAGTTTACAACCCATCTTACAAAATCTGGTCTGCTGTTTGGTGCAATTCCATATAGAACATTGGTCCTGAGAATGGTAAAGAAAGTGCCGCTAATCCTCAGTGTATTTTCACTCGCAAGTTTTGTTCTTCCATAGTACCCCACCGGATCAGGGATCGCATTTTCATCATATGGACCATTCTTCCCGTCAAAAATGTAATCCGTAGAAATGTGAATAATATGAGCGTCAATTGCTCTTGCAGCTTCAGCGATATATTCAACACCTTTCACGTTTATTTTCCAGGCATCCTCACGAAGCTTTTCACTGAGATCAACATTTGTAAACGCTGCAGTGTGAACTATAAAATCAGGGCAATAGTTGTGAATTACTTTTTTGATGCTGTCTCTGTCTTTAATATCGGAAGAAATGTATTCTACAAAATCAACAACCGACTTCTCTTCAACCGATGTTGTGAGTAATTCAACATTTTCTTTTGAAGAATAAAATTGGACTGCCCGCTGACCGAGCATCCCGTTTGAGCCTGTGATTAAAATCCTATTTTTTACTAATCCGTTCGTATGCATCTCTTTTAAGATTTAAAAAGTCCTTTGCTTCCAAATATGTTGTTGCGATTCCTGCAAATAAGTTTGCTTGCTCTAAGGCTAAAATTACGTTTTTATTTCTAATGTAATTATAGAAATAAACCGCCCCAAATACATCACCGCAGCCGACTTTATTAACAACATTTGTTTTCAAAGCATCCTTGTGATTTTTTTTAACCAAGTTGTGTTCTCTAAAAAAAACTGTCGCGCCTCTTTCAGCTTTGGTAATTATGATTTGATTGATTCCATAAGAAAATAATTCATCAACTATTTCAGCTTCTTCTTTCTTATCTGAAAGCGTTAACAATTCTGATTCATTTGTCTGTAGAATATCAATACACTGAGCCCATTCATTAAAATCTGCTATCCGCCTGAAAATTCTATGACCATTTTCATCCAAACCGCGGCTGAAAGTATGAACATCGTAATAAATCAGTCCGCTATAATTTTTTCTAAGCCGCTTAAGTTGATCTAAAGAAATATCGTAACCCGAAATCATATTTATCAATATACCATCGAAGTAATTTAAACCTTCAATAGCCATTGTTAGATTCTGATTGATCCTTGAATAAGTTTCTTCTCGTTCACCGATATCATTTACCACAAGTTCTACTTGCGGTATCGATTCGACATAGACGAGGAAATCTTTTTCAATTTTATCATAAACGCCTTTAAATAATATCTCATTTTCTTTATCAATGCTTGAACATAAATATAATTTATCATTCGGCGACAACTGACTTAAAAATGAAACTACTGCGTAAAATATACCTCCGGGTTTTATTGATATGCTATTTTTATCAATAATTTTATCAACAACAGACTGTCCGATTACAAGGAAATTCATTTTTATTTTTTTTGTAAATATAGATTTAAGATAACTTCAATTGAAATAATAGGGGCTTCATACTTCATTAAATTTAGGTTATATTTGTTCCTGTTTATGAGAACCAATACCTTCGGAATACTTAAATGAAAATCGGAATTACCTGCTATCCAACATACGGTGGCAGTGGCGTTATAGCCACAGAATTGGGAAAAGAATTAGCACTTCGCGGTCACGAAGTTCATTTCATCAGTTATGCATTACCATTTAGACTTTCGCATTACATAGAAAATATTGTTTTTCACGAAGTTGAGATAAGCAATTATCCTTTATTTGAATTTCCACTTTATTCTCTTTCTCTTGCAAGCAAGATGGTTGAAGTAGCCGAATTTGAAAAACTTGATTTGCTGCATGTTCATTATGCTATTCCACATGCAACGAGTGCTTATCTTGCAAAAGAGATGATGCGTAATAATAGAGATTTAAAAATTTTCACTACTCTTCATGGCACAGATATAACATTAGTAGGTTTAGAACCATCCTTTCTTCCACTAGTAAAATTCAGCATTGAAAAAAGCGATGGTGTAACTGCTGTGTCGCGTTTTCTTAAAGAGAAGACAATAACCAATTATTCCTGTGAATCAGATATCAGGGTAATCCCAAATTTTGTTGATACTGATCTCTTCAAACCTGAAAGTAACGGCGAATTCAGGAAAGCTATCGCACCGAATGGAGAAAAAATACTCATCCACACTTCTAACTTCAGACCGGTGAAACGAGTGCCAGATACAATTAAAATTTTTGAAAAAGTTCAGAAAGAAATTCCGTCCAAATTAATTCTTGTTGGAGATGGTCCCGATAGATCTGAATGTGAAAGGTTATCACGACAACTTGATTTATGTGATAAAGTTAAATTCCTTGGCAAACAGGATGGATTAGTTGAAATACTATCCTCATCAGATCTTTTCCTCATCCCTTCACAATCTGAGAGTTTCGGTCTTGCCGCTCTGGAAGCAATGGCTTGCGGCTTACCGGTCATTAGTTCAAGTGTTGGTGGACTACCTGAATTAGTTAGGCATAATGAAACCGGTTTTATTGCTGAGATTGGTGATGTTGACCGAATGGCAAAGTATGCACTTGAGCTGCTTGGTAACGATAAAAAGTACAGGCTCTTTTCAGAAAATTCCAGGCAAAGAGCAGTAAATAAATTTGATAAATCAAAAGTAGTTCCGCTCTACGAAGAATATTACGAACAGATATTGAAAAGTTAGCAATGATTATTTACTGTGCCGGGCCAATCAGAGGAGACGTAACACATCAAAAGTCTTTAACGAAAATTATTGAGTATGTTGAAAGCCTTGGTCATACTGTATTAACTGAATTAAGCGGAAAGTTCCATAGCACTATTCCTTTGACCGATATGCAGACTTACAAACGAGATCTAAAATGGATTGACGGCAGTAAGATTATGATAGCTGAAATTTCAGGGCCAAGTTTGGGTGTAGGTTTTGAAATCGCATACGCAATCTTTCAAAGAAAATTACCAGTACTTGCTATATACAACTCTGAAGTTCAACATATTTCCGCTATGATTGCAGGCTGTGATTCTCCTCTTCTCACTATCGAAAAGTATCGCGATGAAGAAGATATGAAAAAGATATTTAAGGTTTATATAAGCAAACTAAGTCAAAAGTGAGTGAGAAAGATTTCATCTTCATTAAAAGTAAAGAACTATCCTTATCGGGATTAAAAAGTTTTCCCATAGATTTTATCGAATCAAAAAGTTTGAAGACGATTGAAGTGCCTGATAAAGTATTAGTCCTGGGAAAAGAATTCTTCGGATCGTACGAAATTTCTACCATAGCCGGCGATTTTGTTCTTACATTTAGCAATCTATTCGAAGCAAAATATTTTGTATATGCCAGCCAGCAAAGAAAAAATAAAATTAAAGTTCCCGGTGAAATAAGTAACATTAAAAAATCTGTTGAAGACTACGAGCACTATCTGGACGAGTTACTTAATGGGATTAAAAAAGATTATCTGAAAAAATTCAGCAACGGGAAAAATTTAACCACCGTTTCAAACGAAATTTTCAAAAAGTTAAACCTTACCAGGTTATGAACCGCGACTCAAGAGTATCGGATAGAATTTATTCATACTTGACTGCTACATTCGGAGAAGAAGCTGCAAAAAACTACAGCGACTTCGTTGGGCAGGAGCCTGCCAAATATATTCGAGTCAATGAAAGAAAAATTGATCGGGAATCGCTGGCAATTAGGCTTGAAGAAACTTACGGAATCAAAACCGAAGATATTACCTATCCATCAAATGCTCTTAAAATAATTGACGGCTTCGACTATGCTGGAAGCACTCTCGAGATTGCTTTTGGTTTTTATTATATGCAGGCATTAACATCAATGTTGCCTCCGCTTGTACTAAATCCATCAGAAAAAGATCTTGTTCTTGATCTTTGTTCTGCACCAGGATCAAAAACAACTCAAATAGCTGCAATGATGGATAATAAGGGAGTATTCATAGTTAATGAATTGGAGATAGATAGAATTAAAGCGTTAGTGTTCAATCTTGATAAGATGAACTTTCTAAACTATGGTGTGGTTAATTCGAGAGGAGAAATATTAAGCAAATACTATAATTCTTACTTTGATAAAATACTTGTGGATGCGCCATGCAGCGGACTCGGTATCATCCAAAAAAAGAATGAAGTTGGTAAGTGGTGGTCACTTGAACGCGTAAACAATCTTTGTGAAATTCAGAATAAGCTTTTGGTCTCAGCAGTTAAAATGCTAAAGGTCGATGGTGAACTAGTTTATTCGACCTGCTCGCTTACACCAGAGGAAAATGAATTAATTATTAATAGAATTCTGGATAAATATCCGGTTGAAGTTGAAGCTGTTGATATGCCTATTAAACATCACGAGGGATTGACAGAATACCAGGGAGTTAAACTTGATAAAAGACTGAAGAATGCCATCCGAATATTTCCATGGGAAGTTGACTCGGATGGATTTTTTCTAATCAAGCTAAAAAAAACTGATGAAACAAATGCAACCGAGCAAATTAAATGGAAGAAACATTTTGTGCTGACTATGCACAATCACAATGACAATGTTCTTAAAGAAAAACTCAAAGTGCTGGCAGATGAATTTGGAATTGAGAGTGCAGTCTTTTCAAATTATAAATTTATATTCAAGAGAAATGATATTTATTTTACTTCTAAAGAATGGAGCGATGCCAATCTTGGTTTATTCCACAGAGTCGGCAGCAAATTCGGAATCATTGATAAAAACGGAAACATCGTCTTGCATTCCTTCGCAGCGCAAATTCTTCAGGGTCATATATCAAAAAACATATATGACATACAGAGTGTTGCTGAGCTAAGATTATATTTAATGGGAGCGTTGATAAATAATATTCAGCTTCCCACCGGTCAATATGTAGTAAGATTTAATGGTTTTGTTCTGGGAACAGGTGTTATAATAAAAGCCGGTTTGAAGAGCAGATATCCTCGTTCAAGCCGAACGCAAACAATCCGCATTAAGGGTCAAAAAGTTCAATAGTCCCCAATTACTTATTTAACTCACCTTACGTAAGACAAGAGATGACATCTTTATTGACAAAAACAAACATATAATCTTACAATGAAAACGTAATCCCTAACTGAGTTCAATGTAAGAATAAAGATGTCATCTCTAAATAAGTAACTACTTTGCGTAAAGTGACTTATTTAAAAAAGACTACATAACTTTTATCAAGCACTTAAGGCAACAAGGTTCCCTTGTTTTTCAAGCTCAACTATACTTTTATGATTTCTTAAACCCTTAAGACAATCCATTCCTTCCAAAACAAAAAAAGCTTCGAATATAGCTTTCTTCCAATCGGAGTTTTTAATAATAAAAGGAAGTTCCCTTACGGGTTTTGGAGTTCCTTCGGACAATGGAACTATCTTTACTATTTTATCTCTGTCACCAATCGCCTGGTTCACAGAAACACTTATTAAATAAGTATATAAAGTTTTTGGGATTCCATAAGAGTTGATATTATCCCCCCAGAATGTCACTGTTGCTAATGCCATACTAACCACCATATATTTTAATCGTTGAAATAATTTATTTGAAGGTACCTGCAACCACAGATAACCATTCATCCCGACTTGAAATCTTAATTAATAAAATTGCAAGAATAATACCACCAACTTTTCTGATTATTCAGAGTTAAAAGAATTGATACGACAAAGAAACGCCGACACTTTTTATACTCGGCGTCATTGATGACTTAGTAGGCTAATAATTATGGAATAATACTATGTGAACGATGCAAAGTGACAAACTACTTTTTTCAATTTGCACCGATAGTCTAATTGATGATTTCAATTACTTAATTGAATTAATTCCTTGGCTGAGAGAAATTGTGCTTAGATTACAAAGCAACGAAGAGAACTTTAATAAGTTTTCAGTTAAACCATGGTAGTGCCTCAGTTTTAAGAAGAGGGTAATATTTTTCAGTTTTGGCTGATCTTTATCGAGTTCCCAGGGATGGATATAAAATAAAATAGGTTCTTGTTTTTTTTGTAGCTGTGAAATAAAAAGACGGAAAATAGATGTGGGTAAAAATCTGAAATAAACCCCACCTGCGAAGGGAATATTACCTAAAAAAGTTCTATAAGTTGAAATTGGCCATTCCCATAACCCGTTACTTAGTTGATAAGGTAATCTTGGATTATCAGGTATACCATATCGATAATTGATGATGGGAAAGATGCTCGAATCAATCTTAATTCCTTCTTCCCTCAGGATATCGAAGGCCCAAAAACTTTTTTTTGTGATTGAGAAATAAGGCGCACGATAAGTTGTTATACTTTTCCCGATCAGATCGGATAAGTAATTTATTGATCTCCTTAGATCGTCCCTGAATTCTTCTTTGGTTAGTTGATAAATAAATTTATGATTAAATCCGTGAGAACCAATCTCATGGCCTTCATTGGCGATAAGTTTAATCAATTGAGGATGATTTATTGCAACATCTCCAAGAACGAAAAACGTAGCTTTAGATTTTTTTTCTGTGAGTAAGTCTAAAATTTTTTTCGTACCGTACTCAATTCGTCTTTGGTAATTATTCCAGTTTGATGGATTATAATCTAATGAGTGGAACCAGTCTTCCATATCAATTGTGAGAACGATTCGATTATTATTCATAAAACAGTTGTTTCTGTATTTAATAAATAACTCGCGACATTTTTTCCATGAAGAATTGCATCCTCCATATTCGAATACTCCCATGAACCATACCTGCCAATTGAGAATATTCGATTACTCTTAAGAAAAGAAAAAATTCTAATTAAGGCTGTTTCTCTGTATTGATCATATATCACATATCCGTAGTCCAGTAATTTCCAACGAAATTCAATATTAGTGTTTTTTTCATTAAGAAGACTCATCGCTTTTAATGCTGAAATACTTTTTTCCAATACTAACTGATTTTCGAACACATCACCGCCAAATTCCAATGTTAATGCAAAATACCCATCAGGACAATTTAATGGATTTATGTTTCCGGGAATAGTTACTCTATAAAATGGAATTGTTTGGTTCGGAATGTAAATCCAATGAGCTTCGTTATTAATTTTACCTTTGCCCAAAATGTGAAGAATTGTTGTAGGCTGCTTTTTGAGTGATTTCAGAGAATTTGAAACATCATTGGGTATTGAGTGAAATTTATTTACAAATGTATCTAGGGGAATAGTGTTAATCAGAATTTCATAATTCACTTCTATTCCATCATTGAATATTGCTTTTTTCTCATCAACAAAAATTTTTTCCAACCTGGTATTATAATCAGGCGATCTATATAATTGAGATGAAATCTTCTGTGCAAGAACGGCTATGCCTCCTTCAGCAGGATAGTAATATTTTGAATTTCTGCCAACAACACTGCCTGAACTATTCAAAGCACTTAGCAACATTTTAATCCGAGAATATGCTGGCACATAATCACCAAGCCAGTCGGTGTTCAATTGAACAAGTGGAACACCGAATAGTTTTTCATTATAAGGTCGGATAAATATATCAGCAAGATACTTTCCAAAAGCCTTTTGACTGTATGCTTCAAAGTTTGTAGATTTTTTTCCAGAATTAAGAAATAAAGTAAGAAGAATTGACCTAATAGATTTTTGTTTTGAATTGAATGGTAATTCAAAAAGGTGATATTGTATCGGAAAACTTACATAAGAATTTTCAACCCAAACTGTACTTTCCCTGTTCCTCTCTAATAGTTCTACTTGAATTGTATCTCTGATCCAATCAAGTATTGTGTTTGATCTAAAGTATAAAACGTGAACGCTGTTATCGAGCTTAAATCCTTTGTGAAAAAGGGTGCTTGCGTTTCCACCTACAAAATTATTCGCCTCCATCAGGAGGTAATTTTCTTTGAGATGATGCGCAGCGCTTAAACCAGATAGACCTGCACCTATAATCAAATATTTTGTTCTAATTGTACTTACACTCATTGCGAAATATCCCTTGCGGGAAGAGAATTAAAGTAGTAGTATCCAGTAGTTAGGACAATTAAGACAAGGCAAATGCAGATTATTAAAGTATAAAAGTTGGCTGCATACAGCCCGATCACTATAATAGCCAGAGAGTAAACTGTATTGAAAATGATTACTGATTTGTTAATAACTTTTACTGATGAGCCATTATTTAACATTCTCAAAGAAAAGTGATCCGGACTTCCGCTATAAAATGGGATTCCCTTTTTTGTTCTGACAATTATTAAAAAGAATAATTCAAATAGCGGTATAATTCCTAAAAGAAATATGAAGGTAGCGATTATATTATCAACAAGGTAAACGCTAACTACAATAAATGAAAACAGGCTTCCCAATAATAAGCTTCCGGTTTCACCTAAAAATATTCTCGCAGGAGTTTTGTTAAAGAATCTGAAACCCAGCGAACTTAATGCAATAACAAAGGATAAAGCTGAATAAAGCTCTAATCCTTTTACGCTCAAAAGTAATATCCCCATTGAAATAAAAACTATAGTGGATATTACAGCGACCAAGCCATCCATAACATCAACAAGATTCCACGCATTTTGTGACATTAATATTAAAAACAGGAAGATAAATATCAAGGGAATGGATGCAGAAATATAAAAAAGTAAAAAAGGAATTGACGCGATTGTCTGTGCTAAGAGTTTAACTAAAGGTGAAAAATTAAAAATATCGTCAAGTAACCCTATAGTTATTACCGGAAGTAAAATTAGGACAAATCTAAACCCTATTTCGAAGTTGATGGATTGGAATATTAAATAAATAATAATAGTTAAACCAATAGCTATACCTCCACCATAGGCTGTAGGATTTTTATGAGTTTCAACTATTGGATTGGGATGATTTACAAAGCCAATTTTCTTGGCCAACTGTATTACAAATTTTGTGAATAAAAAAGAAACAGGCAACGAAAGTACTATTATAAGTATTTGGAAAAACTCAAACTTTGACATCCTGTTACTCTTTGAAGGTTAAAATAATAACTAACTCGAATTAGCTATACGCTTTTCATACTCAATAATTTCAGTTAGAATATCTCTCAATTCCCTCTCTTCCCACGCGGGGACGAACTGTTTTAACTTAGCCAATGATGGTGATCGAAACTCAACATCCCTGTAAGAATCTCCATAAACCTGGCTAATGGGAATAAAATTTATTTTAATCGGTTCATTCAATATTTCCCTGATCATTTTTGCAAGTTCGATTATAGGTATTGATTTTTCAGTTGTTGCTAAATTAAAAATCTGTCCGTAAGAATTATCCTTCCCGATAATATCCCAAAGTAATTTCACGGTGGTTTCTACATCACTGAAAGAGCGGGTTTGGTAACCATTTCCATAAACATTTATCGTCTTATACTTAATCGCTGATCTTATAAAAGATGGGACAACCATCCCTGATTCACTTTTCTGCCTGATTCCAATCATATTAAAAGGTCTGATTATTATGTAATTAAGCCCCATCTGTTCTTTATAATACTCACAAATTAACTCTCCTGTCTTTTTAGAAGATACATAAATTGAAACCGGATGAAAACCCAAACCATGTATTTGTTCTTCTTCTGAAAACAACACCGTTTTCTCTACAAATGAAGAATAAACCAGAGAGGTTGAAAAAAACACAAGAGGTATTTTATTGACTGAACAATAATAAGCTATATGCTTTAGTGAATTAATGTTCGTCTCGATTGTTTCTAAAGGATTAGCCAATACATTTTTTACTCCAACATTACAAGCCATATGGACTACGCAGGATGCTGATTTGATTAACTCTTCCATAAGAGAATAATTTTTTACATCCCCCGGGAGGAAACAATTTTTGGAAATGGCAGTGGGAATGTTCTCAGTCGAGCCGGTTGAAAGATTATCTAAAACTTTATACTCTATATTATCCTTATCAAGCAAATCAATGAGATGGCTTCCAATGAATCCTGCCCCACCCGTTATAAGAACAGATTTATTTTTCATTTAGCTATCTCCATCTAAATTATGGAATCATCTTAAATAAATCATTTTCTTTGCTGAAGAGAAACTTCCGATAGTTAATCTGTAAAAATAAATTCCGCTTGACAAAGTGCTTGCATTAAATTTAACCTCATAACTTCCTGCAGATTTTTCTTCATTGACTAATGTTGCAACTTCATTACCTAAAATATCGTAGACCTTCAAACTCACAAATTGCCCGACATCTTCCGGACTTATTGAATATCTAATAACCGTATTTGGATTAAAGGGATTGGGATAATTTTGTTCTAGTTTAAAAGCAAAACTCTCTACATCATTTTCAACATCAGTGGTAAAATCAAACGAAATATCTGAAACCTTGGGAAAATGATCTGACGCAGTTCCGGTATCAAGTGATTGCAGACCATATTGATTCAGCCTTTGCTGGCTCATCACTTCGGTTTGAATAACAAAATCTTTTTCAACATTAATTACGCTGTTGGAGTAGATTTGATAATCTAATCTTCCGGGAGAAAACGAGCTCTGGTCGTCCCGCCAGGTGTATGCTGTTCTTTTATCCGTTTGCTGTGAAAGCAAATCTTGGAGATCGGTGTTATCCCAGTCAGGTGGTCCGCCATTCCCGAATAATGGAGTATTTATAATTTCTCCGGTTAACAGAGTAATAAGCTGCTGTCTATCGCCAACCAAATTCATATCACCAAGAATTACAAAAGGAGTTTCAAGAGGAAGGTTGATGAATCCGCCGGGAGTTTTTGCATCGAGAATAAATGCAATCGTTGCATCAACTTCCAACTGCCTTTTATCATCATTTGTTTGTCCTCCACAGCACTTTAAGTGTGAATTAATAACCAGCAAATCTTTCTCAAACCTTTCAGGTAAATTTATCAATGAAGCTGTAATTCTATGCCCCGGATATACAAGCCAGCTTTGAATAATGGAATATTTTGACACTGTTACATTTCCGTCATCCAGCTTAACTGCATTCCAGTTTGTTCCCGGAAGCATTTGGTTGACTGCATTCTTAACCTGTGTTGCCGATGAGCTGAAGCATTCATTGAAACATATAATATCAGGTTTTATTGCTTGTAATACCCTTGAGAAATTTAACTGCCGCGATGGATCAAGTAAACCATCATTTAAAACATTCCAATCCATTATCCTTAGGAAAGAAGTATCCTCACGATTTATTTCTGTTGGAATTAATGGCTCAGTTGGTGTTTCGTCAAAAGTATATTCAAAAGTATTGCCGCTGTTTGGCATCCAATCACCATTACTTGCACCGTCAATTAAAAAAATTCTAATCGTGCCGGTTCCATTAATTGGAGGAATAAATTGTTTGCCAATAGCAATTTCATAAGTTGTATCAGTTATGGTAGGAAGACCTCTGAACTGAATATTTGAATGAGTTATTGAAGTGTTTGTGTAATAATTAAAACCATTTCTGGCACCAAAATTAAATCTTAATTCAGCGCCAATACCGTTTATTTCATACCCCGTTAAACTATTGTTATCTCCATCAATAAAAATTGAGAGCTGATTATCTTCAAGAAGTTTTAGAAATGGTGTGATCTTTAATCTGATAAAAAGGAACTGTTCGTCATTTGTAACTGAAAGATATTTGAAATCATAAACGCTTCCATCATTTTCGGAATCAATGTAAGTTGGAACTGGTACATTCCAGTCATCAGTTCTTCCATCCAGAAAAATTGGCAGTGATTGAGGAAGCAAAATCATTGGAAACAATAAAAGAAAAAGTATAAATAATCTTTTCATTAAATTTACCTTTGTGGTGTTTTTACTTAGCTTAAAAATACTAAAAAGTTCGAGAGGGATTAAGAAATGAACGTCCAGATCATAGGAACAAAAAAGTGCAGAGAAACGCAGAAAGCTGAAAGGTTTTTCAAAGAAAGAAGAATCCCTTATCACTTTCGTGATCTTTCAGATAAAGGACTCTCGAAAGGTGAACTTGAAAATATTTCCCGTATCATTCCATTAGATCAATTGATTAACAGAGAAAGTAAGAGATTTAAAGACCGCGGAATGCAGTATATGGTTTTTGATATTGAAAGGGAACTGCTGGAAGATTCTTTGCTGATAAAAACCCCTGTTGTTAGGAAAGCTAAGTTAGCAACGGTTGGATATAATCAGGAAGTATAGACTACTTGGCTAATTTAGTGACAGAAAAAGATTGAGTTTTATCATCATAAATTGAAAATAAATTTAATAATACTTTTCAAGTCTATTCTTTTCATTAGAAGGGTAAGCATAAATAAAAAAACCGCCCTGAAAAAAATTAGGGCGGCTCGAATTTCAAAAAAGCTTTGCGTGGCGCTCACTTCAATAGGATCATTTTCTTCGAATCAAAGTATTTTGAGCCATCCATCCCATTAGCTTCAACAATATAAAAATAGAAGCCACTGCTAAGATTAGTTGCATTAAAAGTGACTTCGTGTAAGCCGGTTTTAACCTCTTTGTTTACAAGTTCGGTAACTCTTTCACCAAGTACATTAAATACTTTTAAAGAAACAATTGCATCTTGCGGAATTGAATATTTAATGGTTGTGCTCGGATTAAACGGGTTGGGGTAATTTTGCAGAACCTCGAAGGTTTTCGGTGCAACAACTTTAAGGTTGTACGTTTTAGTAAGTCCACTGCCTTTACTTCCTATAATCCTGAATGTGACATTGCTTTCTTCACCTATGGGTGCGTCATTTGAAACATTGAAGTAAAATTGTGCTGTTTGCTTTTCTGCTTTAGTAAGATTTTGTAGTATCAGTTCATCATTATCAAAGCTTATCCATTCCGGCTTCCCACTAACAAAAAACGTGACTGTTTGGGTGCCGCTTCCAGTATTATTAGCTACATTAAGCTCAAAAAGATTATTTTTTAAGCCGGGTTCTAGCTCATAGGTTGTTTGCGCAAAAGCGAAAGCTGAGATAAAAAACATCAAGAAATATGTTAATGGTTTCATTATACCCTCTTTAAAAAATTTTAATTATTATTCACACGGTCCTAAAAGTTCTTCCATACGTTCCGATATATAGACTGTGTGATAATGAAGAAATTTATATCCTTCTATTGTTATTAACTCTTCCTGCAGGTTTTGTTCGACTTGTGGAAGTATTCGCTCATTTATTATTGAGCAAGCCATTTCCAAATCACCGGCATATATAGATTCCCTTAAATCAACTAATCTATCAACATAATAACTGTAAGTTTCATCATCTGTTATCCACGCGTATTGATAAAGTTCTTCCGTGTAAGAAATCAAATTATTAATCATACTATCCAAAGGTTGGTTCACAGGTTTTGGGGGAATGAAGACATTTGATGAATGTTGCATATATTTTCTAACAATTGGATCTGGTTCATTTGGATAATAGTCTAATATTTTCTTTAAGTCTTGGGGTTCTCCAAAATAACACAATAAGGAATCTGAAATTTCCCAGCGTATATCTCTATGAGGATCATCTTGTAATCTTTCATAAAAAACAGAACGTGAATTAATGTAATTAATATTTAGCAATGACTTTAGCGCCGTACTTCTCAAAATCCATTCCTGTTCATTGTACACTTTATCCAAAATAACCTCTATTACCTGTGTTCCAAAATTAACCGCCAAACGATCTAACACTAATGAACGTACTATATAATCTGCATCAGTGTTCAAGTAATTCAATAGTTCGGTTTTGGCATATTCTCTGTATTGAGTGAGATCAACATTGTTTAAAAACTGTATCAGAATAAAAATTGTGAGTACGTTAAATTCTGGTCTGTCTCGTTCAACAATTTGGAAAATGTAATCAATCGTACTATAGTTCTGCAAGTTAAATAGGACTTGAGTTGCAAAAACTTTGGAACTGAGTGGATCATCGGGGGTACGGAGTGTAAGATTATCAACATTTTCTATAAAATCTAATGCAATTTGTTCTAAGTTATCTGAGTCAAGCTTTGCCAGCGCAAAGAGCATCCTATGCGCCGCATACAAATATTCCTCAGCATAAATTCTTTCTTCCAATACGGGTATTAGTTCTATTAAGTTACAATCTGCTATCCTTTGGGCTGCATCTATACGATCGTGAACATCTGCAGAGTGTAAAAGATTTGTAAGTTCTCCCACATCGCATTGTGCCCAACTGATAGTGCTAAAAAAAAGCAATAAAAGAAGAAAATTTATTTTTTTCATGATAATACCTTTTTAATTTCTTTCTAAACA
>Ga0154769_1178_pt1 | contig 14722 bp, 15 predicted proteins | sample Rifle2008BG16ft_FD_105777 | JGI IMG/M metagenome (GOLD analysis project Ga0154769, IMG submission 105777) | Ignavibacteria bacterium RBG_16_36_9 | reverse complement strand
CCGTTGGGATAAACAGTTATGAATCCTTCACGGTCAGCAATCCTATTAAAGCCAAAATGTTTTGCGATATCATCACCATCACCCCTTCCACCCCCATGTAGCACCATTACGAGTGGAAATGAATCCAAGTTATCAAAGTTTTTAGGAAGATGAATGTAATATGTTCTTTCAATTCCGTTGTGGTAGAACGAGTGTAATTCAAGATCGCCCTTTTCTTTAGGTATTGATAGGACTGTAAGCAGGAGATAAATGATTACAACCATAAAGTAACCTATATTTTTATTTCAACATCAGCCATTGTAATCCACTTGTCAGGATCAATAACCGGTTCAACTTCTTCCGGAATATTCACCGAGCCGGCACCTTCTCTCATTTCTACTTTAACAACTTCGTTACCAAATTTTACTTCAACGGGGACTGAGAACGAAAGATCGTTTTCAATTTTCCATTCAAGATAAAGCACATCATTTTTAATTTCTGCTTTAAGAACGGGAAGGGATGCCTGTCTGAAATAAACTTCCCAGAACCAATCAAGCTCGCTGCCGGAAACTTTCTCGGCAATTTCAAGGAACTCATCCGTAGTTGCAAAACGGCATTGACTTCCGTCCGTTACCTTTTCCATTTCTGGGTCAGGATATGCCCATCTTCTTAAAACTTTTCTAAAAACTTCATCACCCAGATAATATCGGAGCGTGTGCAGCACATAAGCTCCTTTTGAGTACATATCATTTGTGTAAGCCTCGTTGCTTGTCATTTCTTTTCTTGGTGCAATCGGCTGTTCGTTTTTCCAGAGCTTCCAGTTCATCATAAATGCAGAAGGATTTGCGTTCTCAAGTTTATCTTCAATGTAAAGAGTCTGCATATAACCGCAAGTTGCTTCGTGAATCCAGAAGTCGCTCCAATCTTTCGCGGTGACCATATTTCCCCACCACTCATGTCCTAGTTCGTGATGGTGAAGCCAGTCAAATCCAAACTGATCATCTCTGTAACCGTAACCGTTTGCAATTATTGTCTGATGTTCCATGCCGAGGTAGGGAGTTTCTGCAACACCATACTTATCTGCACGGAAAGGATAAGGACCAAGAAGCTCTTCATAAAATCTTAAATGATCTAAAAACTCGGGACAATGTGCTCTTGCTTTTTCAATATTTTCGGGGAGAACCCAGATTGTTACAGGAATTCCTTCTCCCGTCACGCTTGTGTAATTATATTGAATTGTATCGTACGGTGCAGCGTGAATTGAAATGCCGTAGTTGTTGATCGGTGTGGAAACGAACCAGCTAAAAGTTTTTGTACCTTCTTTGTTGTCGAGGATGTATCTCAGCTTTCCGTTTGATGCACAGATTAAATTTCTTGGAACTGTCCAGTTCAGCAGAGCAGAATCGGGCTCATCGGAAGGATGATCTTTGCATGGCCACCAGGTATCTGCACCGCCACCCTGGCAGGTAACTCCAATCCAATGCTCACCGGATTTTGTTTTTGACCAGATGAATCCGTCATCCCACGGAGGATTTTCTGCTACTCTCGGTTTTCCGTTGTAGTAAATTTTAATAGTAAATGATTTTCCATTTACAACTTCTTCAGGCAGCTGGATTTTTATTTTTCCGTTCTCGTGTTTGAAGGAAAGTTCTTTGTACTCAATTGGAGAATCCCAAGCTATTTTTGTTACTCGGTACCTGTCATCAAGATCAAGAACAAACTCTTTCATATTGGAGACAGCTTCGGCAGTTATACCAACCCAGCCGTTTATAGTCTGTTTATCGGGATTGATATTGAGATTGATGTTGTAAAACTTAACATCGTAAGCAGCCCATTCGGGTGTGAGCGGACCTCCGGAATTCTGTGAACCAAATTGTGAGTGTAGTTGAATTGAACTAATAAGTGCGATTACAAGAGAAACAAATATGTGTTTCATTTTTGATAATTCTTTTTGCTGTTACATTCAAAAATATAAATTTGATTTAATAATTGTTTGGATGAAATTTCGGTTACATTCTCTAAGTCAGTCGTTTTATGCTATTAGCTAAAAGTGATTGGTTTTCCTTCATATTAGTGGTATAATGCCACCCAATTTTAAAAAACAAATGGAGTAAAGATGGCTTTACAGGCAAACAAAGTCGTAACGTTTAACTATACACTAAAAGACGAAAATGGAGAAATGCTTGATTCAACCGATAAGGGTGGACCGTTTACTTTCATCACAGGAAGCAAGCAGGTGCTGCCCGGTTTGGAAGATGCTCTCGGCAGCATGATCATCGGAAGTAAAAAGAATATTAGGCTTGCAGCTGTAGATGCTTATGGTGAATATGATGAAGGCGCTATACAGAAAGTCAAACGAAATTTATTCCCCGAAGAAGCAGAGCTGGAAATAGGGTTCACATACTTTGCACATTCACCCGAAGGTCAGCATCTTCAGTTTGTGATTACAGAAATTGAAAATGAAGATATAACAGTAAACTTTAATCATCCACTCGCAGGAAAAAATCTTGAGTTTGACGTTTACCTTCTTGATGTGAGAGACGCAACTCCCGAAGAAATTAGTCACGGACATGTTCACGGTCCCGGCGGGCATCATCATCACTGATTAATAAGGCCGTCACGGCCGTGCCGTGACGGGATACATGTGATGTCACGGTACGACTGTGACATCCGTGTAGTGTTCTAAGATTGCTTCTCCCGACTAACGTCGGGATCGCAATGACAGCAAAAGAAATCAAGCGGGTTCAAACAAAGTGCAGACTGCACCGACCGGATCTTCAATAACACAATATCTTCCGTAGCTGCTCATATCTTTCACTTCCACTAAAACCTTTCCGCCGTTTTCTTTACACATCTTTGCACTTTCATCAGCACTTTTTACTATAATATAAATCAGCCATTGAGAAGGAAGTTGAGCATTGCCGCCACGCTTGTGGCAAATGCCGGCGTTTGTTTTTCCAGTTTCAGGTGAGTTCATATTGAAATCATTATAGTTACCCATCGACACTGGTGCAGCTTTCCATCCAACAGCTTTGCTATAAAAGTCTTTTACTTTTTCTGCATCAGGAACGGTAAGATCAAACCAGGTTATAGAACCTACTTCGGGTTTTTCTTTTTCGCGCATAATTTCTCGGCTATTTAATGATTGAAAAATTTAAAGATTAAAAGATTAATTCCGGTGAATTTAATCTTTCAACATTGCAATCCTGTAATTTTTCAATATTTATTTCAACCATAACTTTCTCTTTTAATTTTACTCTTCGGAACCCCGAGCTCTTCAAGATATGACAGCACACTACTCATAAATGAAGGCTTTAGTTCTTCGCCTTTATCTTTTGCAGCTTTTCGCTGATGAGCAGTATGGTCGGGTCCGCAAACAAACACTGCTGATGAGTTGAAGTCCGGCACAGCCTCGGATATTAATTCTTTTGATACTCTACCTTTTTTCATTTTCCAGCCTGCCTCGCCGTCAGGCAGGTTGAAGGATAAACCACCAGTTTCTCTCGTCAAAGTATGAAACACTTTAAATCTATCTGGAAATTCCTCTTCAAGCTTCCTTAACTGGGAATAAAAAATTATATCCTCAAAATTTTTATTGCTGTAAATGAGAGTGTGTTTATGCTTTGAGAAATATCTGAGGTCATATTTGATGATGCTGTACGTGGGAACAATTCCGCTGCCCGCACAAATGTGCAGAATATTTTCTGAATCTCTGCGTACCTCTTCATTAAAAGTAAACGGTCCTGTGAAACCTGTTATAACCATCCTCTGACCACGGGCAGTTCTTCTTGCAAGAATCGGCGATAGAAGCGGGGGAAACGGCGTGACACCGGAAATGTATCTTTCTTCTTTGACTGTTATTGCTAAATATTTTTCATCTGGCGAGCTTGTTAAAGAATATGCCCGCGGAGGCTCCTTCTTTCCTTTCTGGTCTTCAAGATAACTCACCCATCTTTCCAATGCAGGAAACTGATGAGGCGAGATTGTTAAGAAATGACCCGGTTCATAATTTAGCCTGTCATTCCCGGTGAATAGAATTAGCGTTACAGTGTCGGGTGCTTCCTGAATTACATCTGCAACCATTACTTCTAAGTCTTTTATTTTTTCTCTTTTTTCGGTCATAATATCTCTTGTTTTTGATAGCTGATTAGTGAATTAAGTGACATAAAAGGGACAGCGATAAAAAGTGTTATTTTAATTAAGTCGCATATTGATTTATATCCTTCAAATCGTCATTTTACAGTCGCTCACTAATAAATTATTTTATTTAATCAATATAAGGAGGCACAAATGAAAAAACTTTTCGCAACTCTATTCGCGTTTTTGTTCGTAGCATCACTTCTAAATGCACAGGACACAGCCGAGCTGAAGAAAAAAATTCAGACGATGTGCGATAAATACTCACAACAAATGGTGTCAGGTGATATGAGTGGACTTTGGGCTTATTACGCTGACGATATTATTTCTCTGCCCAGCTATGAACCAGCCGTGAGAGGACTTGATGCTGTTAAAGCATCTTATGAAAAAATGAAAGAGTCCGGAATGAAAATGACAAAGTTTGCACTGACTGTTACCGATGTAATGCAATCAGGTGATTTTGTTGTCGAAGTAGGTACATATACTCTGACTATGGAAGGCGGTGGAATGGAAATGCCATGGGATGACCACGGAAAATATATGAACCTGTGGGAAGTACAGGACGACGGCTCAATGAAATTGAAAGTCGAAACCTGGAACTCAGATGTAAACCCCTGGCAGGAAATGCAGAAGATGCAAGCTCCTGAAGCAGGGCACGAAGGTCATCAGCATTGATTTGCGTCTGTCATTGCGATCCCGACTTTAGCCTGCCTGTCCGGCAGACAGGTCGGGAGAAGCAATCTCAAAACTAATTCTGGAGATTGCTTCGTTGTCCTTAACGGACTCATTGCAATGACAGACCCAAACATTTCTTCCAGCTTCTTCTCTCTGTATTTAAATATCTCTTTTACTTTCTTTTCAACAAGCAAAGAATTCAATGGTCTGCTCAGCGGATCAAATGGAAGCGCATAGTTAATAATATCTGACATTTCCACTCCGTTTTCTGTTTCTTTGAAATGATGCTGGTGATGCCATAGCTTGTAGGGACCAAACCTCTGCTCATCAACAAAGTAAAACGGTTCTTTAACGTGAGTGATTTCAGTAACCCAATTGGTTGGTATACTTAAAACCGGGTGGACTTTATAAGCAATTATCATCCCCGGATACATTTTATTCGGAAGCTTACTGGTTACTTTAAAGTTCAGCCATCTGGGAGTGATCACCGAGAGATTATTTGGATTAGAAAAAAACTCCCACGCTTCGTCAATCCCGATTGGCAAATTCTGAACTGTTTTTAATTGGTAAATTTTCATAATGGTGTAAACAAAGGAGGGAGGGAAATAATTCCACAACTTAACGCTTATCTCGATTTAATGTATCACACATTGTATAAGCCGAGAGGGGATAGAGTACTTGAGATGCGTGAGGGAAGGTAAGGTGTTGTACCTAGAAAATCACTTGAACAACTGTAAAAGTCACAACCGACCGCAGGACCGCCTGTTATATCTTCCTGAGAACAACATAAGCATAGCTGGTAAAGATTGGATTTGGATGCTTCAAAAGATAGGTAGCTTTAATCCTGTTTATTTTATCCAACACTTTGATCTTATTGTAGTATCCATGCCCAAAAAAACCTCGATATTCAACGACGTCATATCCCAGAGAAATAAATCTATTTATCTGTTTATGAGTGGGTCCACGACACCAGCGATAATACGCAGGGAATTTTGCATGTTGAAATCTGTCTCTTGTTTCAAACATATGCAGCAAAATATCTGCAAGACGCTCCGGCATCAAATAATTGACTAAAAAAGGAAATGCGTACAATGTCGGGAAATAATGCAGGGCTAATCCATTGTTAGTTAAACAGCTTAGAATATTTCTATGGAATTGTTCTGGATCGGTTATATGTTCTGCCAGCATCTTGGTAAAAACTAATTCAAATTTAGTATCTAACTTAAAATTCGGTGATGCAATATCTGCCAGGATTTTATCGTAATTTTCTGGAGCTTTACTTAATTCATGCTCAGATATATCTAGAAGAGAATAGTCAAGTTTTTTTTCTTTAATATAATCAGCGCTGATTACGGGATTAGCGCCTCCACCTATATCACATATTTTCTTTATGTGATTTTCGCTGATGAGATTAGTAAGGAATGAGGCAAATCCATCCCAGGCCTCTTTGTATGTTCCATAAGAAATATTAGTTGCCGTATAAGCCTCTCATTTTTAGGTAGAATTATTAATTGTTTATTTAAATATACGTATAACATTCCGGTAGCAGGAATGTTAAATTTGTTTTAAAATATTCAACAATTAATATTTCCCCCAAAGGAGCCTTTCGGACAAAAATTTCCATAGCCAGTATTTCTGATCAGATAAAGTATAATCCCGCATCATCTCGGTTACTTCGCTTGGCAGTTCTCCATCCAACCAATACTAAACTTAGAAAGGATAAAAAAAATTCAATTAAGAACTCTCAAAAATTTTTTTAATACCACCGCCAGACCGCTGTTGTATGCAGCCAGGTGAAAGAATAAGTTTGTTACTTTATCTTCGCAGCAACATTAATTATTTTTTCTAAAACCTTTAAATCAATATCATCCAGCTTATTAATATACAGGCACCCAACGCCGGTTTTGTGCTTACCCAGCTTTTTCAGTTCAGCAGCATACTTCTTAATATCCAGGACAAGATGTAATGAAAGGTTCGCTTTCCGCTGAGAGAACCCAATTTTAAACCAATCCACTTCTCTTCCTGTAGCAGGACTTTTGTATCTTTTATTTCCAAAACCGATCATTGAGCTGCCCCACATTTTAGGCTTTTCCTTTGCAGCCTTTTGCATCAGCTTAAGTATGATGAAACTGTCTTTGCGTTTTTCTTCATCTTTAACGGAATTGATAAAGTCCTCGACGCTTGAGTTGGTTTCTTTTGTTTTTATTTCTGTTAGTTTACCCATTGTGAAATTATTTTTATTTGTGACAATTTATTTTAGTTTTTTCTATATCGTCCCATACGGGACTCAATTATTTTGCTTCAATATTTTTCTAGAAATATTCTGTCCTTGACAGAGTCCATCAAGCTCTGTCGGAGTCTGACGACCTAATGGGACAGAGTTGGTCCAGTCGGTAATTCTTCAAAACCACTTCTTCCTTCTGAAATAAAAGACCATAAAAAGCACTACACAAATCATCACGCCCCATAAAGTAAAGTATGCCCATGGCCATTTCATCTCGGGCATATTCGGGAGGTTCATTCCGTAAACGCCAACGATAAAAGTCAGCGGGATAAATATTGTTGCAATGACGGTAAGCACCTTCATCACCTCGTTCATCTTGATGCTCATCATTGAAAGATAAGTTTCCATCAGTCCGGTTGAGATTTCTCTCTGCAGATCGATTGTTTCCGAAATGTGTGTTGTGTGGTCAAGCAGATCTCTTAGGTAAGGTTTTATTGATTCGCTTATCAGTTCCGGCTCTTCTCTCATCAGCTCAGAAAAAATTTCTCTTAATGGCATTACCGATCTCCTTGTCGTCAACAATTGGGTTTTAAGATTGTATATTCTTTCGATATGAGTTTTGTCGAAGTCGTTAATAACTATATCGTCAAGCTGCTCAATTTCTTCTTCGATATGATCAAGGACAAGAAAGTACTGGTCAACAACAACGTCCATCAGTGCATAGAAAAGGTAATCGGAATTGTTTTTTCTAACTCTGCCAAGCTGCTTGGTTATTCTTTCTTTAATCGGGGCGAAAATGTTATCGCTCTTTTCTAAAAAGCTGGAAACAAAATCTTTACCGAGGATAAAGCTCACTTGTTCAGAATCAAAGCACTTCTCAGAAGCATTATAAACGAGAAGTTTCATCGCCGTGAAAATGTAATTATCGGTAATTTCTATTTTCGGTCTTGTTTCAGTATTCAGAATATCTTCAATAACCAACGGGTGAATATTAAACTTTTCTCCTATCTGTTTGATTACATCTGTCTCGTGCAGTCCGCAGATGTTTATCCACGTAACTTCCGGAGTGTTGATGTATGGCATTATATCTTCAACAGTATTGGGCTCCAATACAGAGCATTTTTCCGCATTGAATTCAATTAGAGAAACTTTTGTCTGCTCAATTTTTTTCTCACCGACGTGAATAACAGATCCCGGCGGCAATCCAATTTTTGATGAAGTCTTTTTTCTTTTATGCTTTTCCATAGGTTTACTTAATTATGATTAATGGTTTTCTTTGTTTAGGTACAGAGTTTGTGTCGGATATGCGAAACGGATTTCTCTATTCTCAAACTCTTTATAGATCTCAAGGTTGATTGATTGGTGTATATCCATAAACTTAACGTAATCAGTAACGGTTACAAAGTAAACAAACTCGAAGTTAAGACTAAAGTCGCCATAAGAAGCAAAATGACCACGGTCAAATCTCACATCATTATGCTTTTCGATTATGCTTCTGACAATTTTAGGAATTTCTTCCAGTTGCAAAGCGGAAGTTTGATAAACAACACCGAGCTTGAAAAGTACGCGTCTCTCCTGCATTTTCTTAAAGTTATGAATTCTTGAGTTTGTAAGATCAGTATTTGAGAAAACCAACTGTTCTCCCGTAAGCGCACGAATTCTTGTTGTTTTAATTCCAGTATATTCTACTGTGCCGGCTTTATCTTGCACAGTAATGTAATCACCAACTTCAAATGGTCGGTCAAAGAAGATTACAAAGTAGCTGAACAAATCGCCAAGGATAGCTTGTGCAGCAAGTGCAATAGCGATACCTCCGATGCCGAGTCCTGCAATAACTGCCGAAATATCAAAGCCAAGATTATCCATCAGGAAAACTATACCGATAACCCAAACAAAAATGTTTATCAGAACAGTCATTCCCCGAAGTTGTCTTGCTTTTTCTTCTCCCCTTTCCTGCTTTTTAATAAAATAGGATATTGTGGACATAATTGATGAGCTTATGAACCGTACAATGAAAAATGTTACAATAAAAAGTGACGCCATAGCAATAATTCTTGAAACACGCTCATTAAGCATAAGGCTTGTTATTGCGGAATAAAAGACTCCATAATAAAGCAGAGGGATTATTGATTTTTCCATACTTTTAATCAGCAGATCATCAATCGTTGTTTCTGTTTTCTCTGCCCATTTTTTCAGTCGGCGTAGAACGATGTTTTGTAAAATTTTTACCAGGATTATTCCGACTATAAATATTCCGAGGGCGACGAGATAAGCTTGAACGGTATTGCCCCAATAAGTTTGATTTAAAAATTCTCTCATCATTTTTAGCTCCCCCCTCCGTAATTCATATTTATAAATAAATTCTTTTTTGTTTACAATTTAATATTTTTTTCAGGTTTGATTTTTGCTTAATTGCTTTTACCCAGCACTATATCTAATTTATCATTACAAGATATAGAATCCAATATAGCAGAATAATGTTAAGCCAAAAAGAAAAAGATAAGGGAGAAGCCTTCCGGAACCGTCATACTGAAGAATTTATTTTCAAAGCCTCAGCAGAATTTAAAGAGGATGCACACTTTTCTTCTTTCAATCAATATAAAAATGTTTATGAATTTTCTGTAGCTGATAAGGAAAGATTTTGGAGCAGTGAAGCAAGAGAACTGCACTGGTTCAGTTTATGGAAGGAAGTTAAGCGGGGAAAAGCTTTTAACTCAAAGTGGTTTGTCGGCGGTAAAACCAATCTGAGCTATAACTGTCTCGACAGGCACTTACTAACAGAAAAAAGAAATAAAGCTGCAATCATCTGGGAAAGTGAATCCGGCGAAAGCAGAATTTTAACATATCAGATTCTCTTCACACAGGTTTGTAAGTTTGCCAACGTTCTAAAGAAAATCGGTGTTAAAAGTGGGGATTATGTAATTATCTATATGGGAGTTATTCCCGAAGCAATTATTGCAATGCTCGCTTGCAGTAGAATTGGTGCAATTCATTCTGTTGTTTATACTGATTTCAGCGGCAATGCACTTGCTGAACGGATAAATCATCTTTCCTGCAAATATTTAATTACACAGGATTATGTTCTTAAAAAAGGAAACCAGGTAAATATTAAAGGTAAAGTTGATGATGCTTTACAGAGCTTAACATCCATAGAAAAAATAGTTGTCTTTAAGAGGTTAAAGCTGGAGGAGAAGTCGGTTTCCGAAAAAGAAATTATTTGGCAGAACGAAATTGAAAAGGCTCCAGAGAGCTGTGACGCCGTTCCACTTCTATCTCAGCATCCACTTTTCAGTATGTTCACAAGTGGTCCGAAGGGAGATTTGGTAAACATACTTCATATGACTGGTGGTTATATGGTTCAGTCCTATCTAACCTCAAAATGGATTTTTGATCTCAAAGGAAATGATATCATCTGGTCTGCCTCTGATATTAGCTGGATATCAGGACACAGCTACAGTATTTATGGTCCACTTCTGAATGGAGTAACTACATTTCTTTATGAGGGAGTTCCAATCTATCCTGAACCCGATAAGTACTGGCAATTAATTTCAAAGTACAGAATTAATATACTTTATATAAATCCAACGACTATCCGTGCATTGTTGAAGCTTGGTAATGAATGGGTATTCAAGCATGACATTTCAAGCTTGAGATTGCTCGGGATAAAAGGAGAAACCATTAAGAGCGACACCTGGCTTTGGTTGTATGAAAATATTGGTAAACAAAAATGTCCAATTGTAGATACCTGGCTGCAAACAGAAACAGGCTCAGTTATTATTTCCCCATTACCGGGAGCTTCTGAATTCAAGCCGGGTTATACTGGCTGTCCTTTCCCTGGAGTTGAAGTTGATATTGTTGATCTGGATGGCAATCCTGTAAAAGAAGGTGAAGGTGGTTATTTAATTATAAAAGACAGCTGGCCATCAATGTTCACAACAGAGAAAGAGGAAAAGGAAGAAACAAACCTCAATTGCTGGAAACAATTTAAAGGAAGCTATTTTACCGGCGATGCAGCAATTAAAGAGAAGCATAGTTTTGTTAAAATCCTCGGAAGGGTTGATGATGTTATTAAGTCTGCAGGTAACAGGATTGGCGGATCAGAAATAGAAAAGGTTTTAATAACACATCCCTCAGTTAAAGAAGCAGTAGTCGTAAAAAGATCTGATGAAATTATTGAAAACGCAATCGCTGTCTTTGTTACACTCAATGGTGTAGAAGTTACACCACTTCTGAAGGAAGAGTTGAGAAATTATATTTCCGAAAAAATAGGCTCAATGGCCAAACCAGATGAAATGATATTTCTTACCGAGCTGCCAAAATTAGAAGACGGAAAAATAGCTCGGGGCGTATTAAGAGAAAAAGCCAGAGAAGGATTGAAAGAATTGGCAGGTGAAGAAGCTGAACATCAAAGAATACTTGAAAAACTTCGGGATGATTATCATAAGATTAATCGAGGTTTACAATAGAGTTCAGTAATTCACATACAATTAGTTAATTAAAATACATTTCTATTGGTATCCTATCTATCCCTAACCATAAAATTTCCTTGCTGTTTGTTTATTAATTTATCTTTTACAATCTTAGACAAGGCTAAGTTCAATTTATTAACATATAAAACCTATAAGGAGGTTATTTTGAAAAATCTAATTAGCATTTCTATATCTACTCTTTTACTTTTTCTTTTTGTTGCTAATGTTTCGGCTCAGCAATGGACTGATGAGCAGAAGGCCGTCTGGGCAGGTGTTGAAACTTACTGGCAGGCAGGTATGTCCGAGGATCCATCCGGATTTCTTTCATACTTTGATGATTCTTATTTCGGCTGGAACTACCAAAACGAATCACCAGGCCCCAAAAGCCATGTAGTTAAATCAATGAACTACTGGTATAAAAAAGGTAAAACACAATATTACAATTTGACACCTGCAAGTATCTGGGTGAATGGTAATTTCGCTTATGTTCACTATTATTATACGCAGGTTAATGAAAGTAATGATGGTAAACCGATGACTGAAAGAGGCCGCTGGACTGATATTCTTATGAAGAAGGGCGACAAGTGGATGCTTGTTGGTGATCATGGTGGCGAAATCAAAAACGATGATTAGTCACTCAATTTAACTTTAACTAAGGGGCTCGTTCATCTTGCCCCTTTAATATTTCCAATTTCGTTAAGCCTGAAAAATCCCGTAGCATATCTTTTCGTTACTAATAGTTTTTATGTAATAAAATTGTGTTAATAATCTATCATAAATAAATAAGGAGAGTTATGAAAAAGAAAATCTATTCACAGGCACTATTAATATTTCTAATTGTTATAGCGGCGAACACCTATTCACAGGTAGTACACACTATAGTGATAACAGACTTCGAATTCACTCCGAACAATTTAACTGTTCTTGTTGGCGATACTGTAAGATGGACATATACCACCGGCGCCTTCGCACACAATGTGAAGGCTGATGACGGGAGTTTTACCAGTGGTGTTCCTGCACTTCCTCCGTGGACATATAATCATGTTTTTACATCTGCCGGAAATAATCCGTACTATTGCGAACCTCACGGAGGTCCTGGCGGACAGAACATGGCGGGTGTGGTAAATGTTCAAAATCCGGTTGGAGTAACCGAGGATGAGTTTGTTGCCAATAAATTTGAGCTGATGCAAAACTATCCCAATCCATTTAACCCTAGCACAAATATCGAATATCGGATTTCGGATCGCGGATTTGTTTCTTTAAGGGTTTATAACATACTTGGTGATGAAATTGCTACATTGGTAAATGAAGAAAAGGAACAAGGAGTTTACAACGTAAGTTTTGATGCAACCGGATTAGCCAGCGGAATGTATGTGTACAAGTTACAGGCGGGCTCATTCGTTGAAACGAAGAAAATGATTTTAATGAAATAGTAATAACAATCATTCCCTCTTCTATTTAGGAGGAGGGAACATATAATCTTCGATTATGCTCTTAATCTCTAATTACTTTTTTTATAAAAACTTACTCCCTCACTCTTCAGCTTTTCAACCCGCATTTCTTCAAGTGTTTCAAGTTCCATGCGTAATTCTTTGTTGGTTTCATCTTTAACCTCAATCTAATGTTTTGGAGAAGATTGTTAAAAGAGTAATTGTTTGGAAGTTAACTCTGATTGACCTTGTGGTAAATATTAAAGTATTTATGTTTGAATTAAAGATTACGGAAATATTTAATGAAACTTGTTTTAACGTACCTGGTAATATGTCTGTTGGTTATGTACTCCTGCACAGACGATGATGATGACTGTCTCTGCACAATGGAATTCAGAATGATTACAGTAGTGGTGGTTGACGAAATGAATATTCCAGTGTTAGATTTAACCACAACAGTTAAAGACGATTCGGGAAAAGTATATGACTTCTATAACGATCCTCTGATTTTTCCGGGTCATTATATTGTAATGGATGATAATTACGCAGTAGAACTTACAATCCAACCCAAAAGATTTCATTTTACTGGTGTAAAAGATTCGCTGACTATTAACGGAGAATATTTCATTAATACAGATGAGTGCAATTGTCATGTTAAAAAAGTTAGCGGGCCAGACACGCTTCTCTTGAAATAAATGTTTCTGTCAATTTCTTCCCGGGCAATTCACCAGCTTAAATAATCTGCCCACGCTAAGAATTATGGAATAAATTCTTATTCAAAGTATTGGATTCATTTATCATACTTGGCTCCCCTTTTAGTATCAACTATTTTTACTTAATACACTCCATAACAGGCTGTTAATCACAGGTATGAAATAAAAGTGGTTTTATTCAATATAAAGCTCCTGTGAAAACAAATCAGGAGTTATATTTTGATGGTTATGGAGCAAAGGAAGCTTTCATAACTTCAATTGATCTGGGTGTAGCTAAATCGAAATCAATAGAAATAAGAAAAAATGGTTTTAGCTATAATTATGAAGAAGGAAAAACAGAGGGCACAAAAAGAGCTTGGTATGTTAGCGATATGGATTACTCCAAAGCTGATCCCCAAACGATAGAGCGTTATAAAGTAAAAGATCTTGGGACAGAATTAATAGGTGGCAAAGAATGTAAAAAATTCAGCGCTGAGTTTGGCGGCTCACCAATTTATACATGGTCCTGGAAGAACATTATGATAAAATCAATTACTAAAATGGGTGGAAATGATTTTATAATCGAAGCAACAAAAATTCAGGATACTGCAGTAGATCCCAAAATGTTTGAACTGCCTGATGGTGTAACCTTTAAAGAAATGTAATTATATTAAAATATATTAAGTCTTGGCATCTTTGAGTGGGAAAAAATTTTCACGCTAAGTCGCAAAACATAAAAAATGTTTCCTCTCCTGCTTAATAAACCCATCGACTTATGCACTTCGATATTATAACATCATACTTTGAAAAAGTTTAGTTTAATAAATTATTTTTACTTCTGACAAGCTTTACTCACTCTTTATGTAATTGGGGTTATAAATTTTGGTCTCATATAATTATATTAATTCTATACTTTGTTAGAGTATTTAAAGAGAATCGCCTAATTCATCGTCTTGTAAATTAATTATAAGGAGAAACATATATGCTCAAAAGCACTTCGTATGAAGGGACAAGGTCAGAGGAGGCTACAGTTATTAGTAAAGGAGTTAAGATAGAAGGAAAGCTAAGCTGCAGCGGCAATATCAGGTTAGATGGAGAAGTACAGGGGGATATTTC
>Ga0154769_1157_pt3 | contig 14826 bp, 12 predicted proteins | sample Rifle2008BG16ft_FD_105777 | JGI IMG/M metagenome (GOLD analysis project Ga0154769, IMG submission 105777) | Ignavibacteria bacterium RBG_16_36_9 | reverse complement strand
CATATTTTTCTTTATCAATTTGTAGAGCATACATCCAATAATTATTATTCGCATATCCAGGAAGTTCCGCTAAATGAAGTCCCTTTATTTTATCGATACGTTCTTTATAAAAAAGGTAATTTTCTTTTTTAATTTTTAAATAATCTTGTAACTGTTCTAACTGAGCTATACCTAATGCAGCCAACAAATTTGTTAATCTATAATTATATCCGATTGAATTATGTACAAACCTATCATCATCATCTTTTGCTTGTGTGGTTAAATACTTTGCTTTTATTGCAAATTCTTCATTGTCAGTTAATATCATCCCACCACCACCGGTAGTTATAATCTTATTACCATTAAATGATAAACATCCTAATTCACCTATTGTACCGGTATGTTTACCTTCAAATTTGCCTTGTTTATAGTGAGTTCCTAAACTTTCAGTTGCATCTTCAACAATTTTAATATTTTTTTCTTTACAAATATTGTATAAATCATACAACCAGACAGCATTACCAAAAACATGGACAGGAATAATTGCAGAGATTCTTCTTCCGGTCTTTTTATTAAATGAATACACTGATTTTTTTCCATCTAGGATAATTGTTTTCATCTCCGTTTCGTTAAGTATGAAATTAATTGTTTTAATAATATCAATGTTATAATATTTATCCGCATCCATAAAAACCGGATGAGCATTACAATAATGAACGGCGTTAACAGGAGCAATGAATGTAATTGTAGGAACTATAACCTCATCCTCAGGCATAACACCAGTTATTAAAAGTGAGATGTGCAAGGCCGCTGTACCATTAACACAAGCAACTGCATACTTTGACTTAGTATACTCTGAGATTTTTAGCTCAAATTCATTCACAAATTTTCCTGCTGAGGAGACCCATTCTGTATCCAAACATTCTTTTACATAATCCCATTCATTACCCCTGAAAGACGGTACTGACAAGGGAATAAAATCTTTAGTTACGATATCAGTATTTGAATAATTATTAGATAGGTCTTTTGATGTTGCATCATGATAATAATAGTCAATCAGACTATTTACTCCTTCTTTAAGAGTAATTTTTGGTTCCCATTTTAGTTTAATTTTAGCTTTAGTAATATTTGCTTCAATATTCATTATTTCATTTTTTCGAGGTTCGTGCAAATCAATAAGCTGAATATCTTTTGATAATTTATTTTCACAGATCTTAATAATATCGTTGACATGAAAACTATTTCCTGAAGCAATATTAAAAGCTTCAAATCCTTTACAATCGTAATTAATTGAAGCGACATATGCTTCAATTATATCATCTATATGAACATAATCTCTCTGGGGTTTGGTATCCCTTACTTTTACCTGACCTCCTGATGCTTGTTTTAAAATTGTTGGTATTAGTGAATCCTCATTCATTTTAGATCCATATATATTAAATTGCCTTAAAGAGATACATGAAAGTCCAAAATTGTTGCAATATAATTGGCAGAGTTGCTCTCCTATTATTTTTGATTGTGTATAAGGATTAGTAACCTGATATGGATGGGCTTCATCTATTGGTAAGTATTGGGGCAGGCCATAGATATTGGAACTCGCAAAAATTATTTTTGCGTTGTATTTTCTACATAGTTCTAAAACGTTAAGAGTACCAAGGTAATTGTGAGTTAAATAATCGTAAGTTAAATGAAAAGATTCAGTAATAGACGTTTTTCCAGCCAAATGAATAATGCAGTCGAATTTCCTTATTCCCTTAAAATTATTTTTATTTGTAACATCAAATCCATTTTTAGTATCCAGTTCTAACAAATCGTACCCTAGCTCTTTTAATCTTTTTACGAGATGAGACCCGATAAATCCTTTACTTCCAGTAACTGCTATTACCATAGTTTCTGTCAAAGATTATACATTATAAATGTCAGGTTTATATAAGTCGATATGATTCTTTAACCACTCAATTGTCTCATTAATTCCTTTATCCAGATCATAGTCAGGCTTCCAATTAGTGTTTGTAATAAGTTTATTATTATTACAAAGCAATCTTTCGACCTCACTATTTTCAGGTCTCACTCTCATTGTATCTTCTTCAATTTTTACTTTTAAGGACATAAAAGAACTGATTTTTTTTACCAACTCTCCAACATTTATTTCCTGACCCATACCAATGTTTGTTATCTCGCCAAAAAGTTTTTCTGATTTAAATATTTCTAGAAACCCTTTACAAGTATCTTTTACATATGTTAAGTCACGTGTTGGAGTAAGATTTCCAAGTGATAATTTTTCTTTTCCACTTAATAGTTGTGAAATTACAGTTGGGATAATTGCTCTAGCGGATTGTCTGGGACCATAAGTATTGAACGGTCGAACTATTTTAACAGGCAAATTGAAAGAACGATAATAGCTAATTGCTAATTGATCTGCAGCAATTTTAGTTGCTGAGTATGGTGACTGACCGACCATCGGATGGTTTTCATCAATCGGGACATATTGTGCTGTACCATAAGTCTCGCTGGTCGATGTAACCAAGACTTGTTTAAGACCAAGTTCTTTTGATGCTTGTAATACATTATATGTGCCTGTAATGTTTGTTTCGATATAGGCCTTAGGCGAGATATAAGAGTACGGAATACCGATTAATGCAGCCAGATGAAAAACAGCTTCACAATCCTTTAGCGCATTTGAAACACAGTCAAAATCCCTTATATCACCGGTAATAACTTCAATATCATTTTTTACAAATGAAGACTCGAGCCATCCCCAATTATTCTTCGAATTATATCTCACAAACGCTTTAACATCGTAACCTTCTTTTATCAGCAGCTCAGTAAGATGGGAGGAAATAAACCCCCCAGCGCCTGTTATTAATAATTTCATTCTGCTACTCGATAAAAATTTTCTTTAAAGTCTTTTTGAGCTGATTCAAAATCATCAATTCTTCCTATATCGAGCCAATATTCATTAAGTTCATATTTGGAAATTGGGGACTGCTCTGATAACATTTGTTTTATCAAAGAATCCATTCCATAATATTTATTCTCTGGTATAAATTTAAAAATATCTGGCTTCATTATATAGATACCCGCAAGTGCAAATGTAATAATATCCGGTTTTTCTTCAATTCCTGTTACAAAGTCATCTTTAAAGAAAATATTGCCGAATAAGTATGGCATGATTATTTTTTTAATAGATATAGAAAGCAGTGTTGATTGGCGGATGGCAAAATTGTAAAAATCAGTAAAGTTAATGTTGCTTAAGACATCTCCATTCATTACAACGAAAGCTTCAGTCAATTCTGATTTTAATAGGGTTAATGGTCCGGCTGTTCCAAGCCTCGTTTCTTCTCGACTTATGATAAGTTTTACTCCGTAGCGTGAACCATCTCCAAAGAAGTTTTCAATATAATCAGACTTGTAATTTGTTGCTAAATAAATCTCATCAAATCCATGTTGCTTAAGATGCTCAATCTGTATTTCAAGAACTGCTTTTTCACCAATGGGGAGCAATGGTTTAGGAATTACTTCCGTGAATGGTTTTAATCGTGTTCCTAAACCCCCTGCTAATATAACTGCTTTCATTTTTTGATATACCTTTGGAAATTATATAAATCTTTTATTATAGAAATTTTCTTAATCGATCATTTTCTTTTGTTTATTTCATTATCATTTTGTGGAATTCAAACTTAAATTAAGATTAAAGTGCTGAGAGCATTCATTATTCAACATAACCTCGTATCTTTACAAAAAAAGCGAACTTCCAACATTGTGCCATTAAAATTACACCTAAATGAAAATTATTATCTCATTTTAAAACTATTTATGTCTCAATTGAAGATTTAGCAATGAGATGTTACAAAAAAGAAGTCTGTTTTTCGCTTAATGTGTTTATTTACTAACAAGGTCTTTTATTTCTTTAGAAAATCTTTTCGTACCAAGAGCATTAAGATGATCACCATCACCCAATAAAGAATTCAGGTAATTTTCAAATGAAAAACCAAAATAATAGATATTATTATATCTGTTTTTAAGATTAAATAAAACTCTATTATGTAACTTAAAGTAATATTCAGGAATCTCAGATTTAAATTTAGAGTGAAGCGGAGTGTTTATCAAAATAAACTTAACTCTATTTGTGTGACAATATTCAGCCATTTTAAATAGAGATTCAATCATTATATCAGATGCACCGATTTCATACCTGGCATAATATTCTTCATCTATTGTTCTATTAATGACTTTAGATGTCAAATTGCTTTTAGTGCTCTTGTAAATTCCTGGAAATAGTGTATGCTAATTTACTTGTGGATCATTCTTTGATAATGATATAAAAAAAATTCATATATTTAATAGCATTTACCGGTAATCCAACATCATATTTAAGTCAAAGGAAAGTTGAATTAGCAAAATGCTTAAGATTTACTAACCACGGCTCGCACAAATTATTACTATAACTATATTTAAATTTTAACAATCGACCGTTTCCGGCATTATGAATTATTTTCTTCGCACTGTCATCAAGCATAAAATAATATTTATCACCGTAAAGAAAGTGCTCGTTTTCTGCAATTGAAAGATTATGGTAAGAGAATTTTAGCTATACTGTTTACTACATAAATAATATTTGGAGAAAGCTTTTTTTTATTTTGTTAATTGAGTTTTCTTAAGATAAGAATTAATAAAAATAGAGGGTGCCATATCCCAATAATGAATGGCATCAAAGGTTTCTTGATTAATAAAATAATTTCCCAAAATCTGACCATAAGCATTTGGCAGATGGATATTTAATATTTGAAAAAAGGTATTTGTTGTCCGCCAGGTTAATCCACCATCATAGGTAGCAAAAATCTTATATTTGTTATCATTAGATTTAAAGTATTGAGATGCAATCATAAAACCTTCGTTATTTCCAACTAAATTACTAATTTCTTTATCTGTCCTAAGTACCTTCTCAAACAAATTAGTGTCAATATTTTTACCAGTTAAGTTTGAATAAGGAGTTTTCCATATTCCGTATTTTTTAGGATCACTACTGTCATTAGACCAAAACACATAATTATTATGAAAAACAAATCCTGTCGATTTATAATAAGACATATGGTCACCTGATGCTTTAACATTCCAAGACCATGAATCTTCTTTCCAATTATACTTCCCTTGAATCCAGTGACATTCATTCGACATATCACCAGTTTGTACCCAAAACGTATTATCCCAAGGACACATATTTACTGCGTGAATATGACGAGACAAGAGTCTCGGGTTAGAATATCCAAACTTGTAAGCTGCTTTAATTGTTTTTCCCTCGTCGGTAGTGTACCAAACTTGGACTTCTTCAGACCGACTAATACCAGGTTGCCAAGCTCCATAATTGATATAATTACCCCAAACTCGAATTTCTTTATCATCTATTATTTGTCGACCATCAATACCTATACTGAAAAAGTTACCATGATCATTTGCTAAATATTGTTTGCCATCGACATCCAAAATATTCGATTTATTAAACGTTAATAAATTATCGTTTGAGTAATATGCATTTTTATAGTCGCAGAATAAAATATTTCCACTTTTAAATATATACGCGAACTTAATATTCTCAATCCCAGGAACATCTAAGCTTCTTAAATAAATTTTATTTCTCAGGATTTGAAAAAGGAACAGTTTGCTATTATTAAAAGCTAAGTATTTATTGTCCCATGTTGTTACCAAATTTGATAGACTGCTGAAATCCTCAACTATATTTGCATAATTAAGAAATTTATCTGTTACATCTGTTCCTATATCTATTTTGGGAATTGAACTTGCATCAGATTCTGCAAGGACATCTAAAATACTATGTATTACTTCTAAATGATCCACTGGTTCTGAATAACTGTAAAGACTTGAGTTATCAAATTTTTCTGGTTGGATGCCGATCTTCCCAAATATCGACTTAAAAAAAGAAAATGGGCTCTGATCTAAATAAATTAAGATACTAATAAAACTCAAGCTCGTAATTAATAATACTATTAAAACTTGAAGGTTTAGTGGATGACGAGAGATAAGCGAGACCTTGTTTTTCATGGTTAATTTTATTAATAAAGAATATATTTGCTTACAAATCCTTAATCATTAAACCCTTTAGTTAAAACAAGATTTCTTAAGAAATTAAGATTTGAGTTTGATTTTTTTTCTTCCCCTCTGATTAGAATATTTGGAATAGTTATAGTAATATTTGTAATAGTAGCCATAACCGCTTTTATACTCAAAGTTGTTAAGCACCGTACCAAGAAATGAAACATTATTATGCTTAATTAATTCAACCGCATCTTTCATTAATCGGTATTCAGTTTTATCAGCTGAAATAACTAAAATAGTTCCATCTGCAAGATTAGCGAGCACTTCAGCATCGATCACAGCAATGATTGGAGCAGAGTCAAGAATTATCACATCAAAAAAATCCCGTATTTCAAGCAGAAAATTTTTCATAACTTCGGATTCTATTACTTCAGCAGGATTAGAAGGGATAGTTCCTGAAGTAATATAAAATAAATTATTCGTTTTTGTATTCCTGATGATCTCGTCTAATTTTGCTTTATTGGCTAAGTAATCTGCTAGGCCCGGTTTTTTATTTACGTTCATTATTTTATGAATTCTTGGTCTTCTTAAATCACAATCAATTAATAATGTTTTCTTACCTGATTGAACATAACTTCCAGCCAAATTAGTAGAAATAAAAGTTTTTCCCTCACTTTCTGCAGCAGATGTCACCAATATTAATTTAGGGAATTCTTCCTCAATCCTTGAATGTTGAATGCGCGCTCTGATAGCCCGGAATGACTCGCTGATAGGTGAATCCTGTTTGTTTAAAGTTACTAAATCCTGATTAAAGTCTTTGCTCTCACCATTAGTTTTGAATTGAGGCACCCAGGAAAGAAAACTGATATTATTTTTTTCAATGTCCTCCGGTGTTTTAACCGTATTGTCAAAATAATCTTTGATTATTATAAGACCTACAGCCAGTCCTGGGCCGAGCATTAAGCCAAAAAGTAGTATTAGTATTCTGTTCGGTTTTGCTGGTGCGCTAGGAATTCCACCTTCGCCGATAATGGATACATTACCAGGTTGAGAAAGTTCATTGATCGTTGCTTGCTGGTATTTTTCGTTAATCAATAAGTATAGCTGTTGAAGTGTTTCTCTGTTCCTTTGGAATTGCGAAAGTTCCGTAGAAGTTTTGGGCAGCCTTTTTAAATTTACCTCGTATCCTTTGGTTATTGTCTGTAGCTGATTTAATCTTACTGAAAGTGTATTGTTTTTAATTTCTTCTTCTATAAGTTTTTGAGCGAGCTCTCTTACCTGCTCGGGGTTACTAGAAAAGGCATCTGCTTTTATACTACTTATTGCCGAATTCAATTTTTGCTTTAGCTCTTCTATTCTCTGATCATATTCTTTTATCTTATTAGATATATCTACATTTGGATTTTTTAAAGATAATGCTAAATCCTTATTAACCTGTAATTCAGCAAGTTGTTGCTGCAAGACATTAATATAAGCTTGGGATGTTTGATTCTCTAAATAATCTACGAGTTGAGGATCTTGTTTACTTAAAAAGAATTTATATTGTTTCAGTATTTCATCAGAAGTTGACAATTCAATTTTAGTTACTTCAATTTGAGCTTCCAACTGAGATAATTGACTAATTAATCCCGTTGACTGAAAGTCTAAATCAACTATTCCACTTTTCTCCTGAAATATCATTAAAGTATCTTCAGCATTTTTTAGTTCAGCAAATTTTTCTTCCCGTTGTTGCTCAAGAAACTTTCTGATATTTGTCAATTTTTCCCTGTTCATTGCCAGATTTAATTTCTGATACTCAAGTGCACAGATATTTACTATTATTGCTGTCTCTAGAGGAGAAGGAGATTCAGCCGATATTGTAATCATATCAGTTCCCTGAATTTGTTCTACTGATATCGCACCACCCAATAGACCGGCTAATTCCATCACAGGTTTGTGACCGATATTTCCTCTGTCATCTGCTGACTTAACAAGATAGAAGAGATTTTTGCTTGGCGTACTTTTAAAACTATCAATAAGCACTTCAGCAATTTTCTCTCTAATACTATAATCTGTTATAGTTCTAATTTCATTCGCTATAAATCTATCTACATATCCAACGTCGTATGATTGTCCCGTGTTTTCAAGGACATTTTCGTTTTGTTTTGTTATTCTTATTGTAGCTGATGATTTGTAAATATCTTTTGCCAGGAGAATGTAAATAACAGTTAAACTGATTACAATGGGAGAGATAATAAATATGTATTTAAGATTGTTTCTGATAAGCAGAATGTAATCCTTAATTGACTTGGATTCACCATGCAAATACTTTTCTAAGTTAAATTTTTCCATTTTTTATTTAATTAATGTAAATGTACTATCACTATTAACTAGTTAGTTAAACTAATTATGCTAATAACCAAAGCTGTAATTGATGCAAGCGCCGTTAATAAGCCTAAATAAAATGCAATATCCTCTCTAACAAAGTACCTTGGCTCACCCGGAATTACAACAATATCTCCAGCATCCAATCTAACATAATTTATTTGTGACTTGATCTTATCTTCCCAAATCAAATCATTATAGTTATATTTAACCATAACAGTTTGAGATCCTGCTTTTATCTTAATTACTCTAATATCGTCTAATGATGCATCCTCTGCCGGCCCACCTGCAAGTGAAATAAGTTCATTAAGACTTGTTCCTGCAGGAGTTATGTAGTAACCCGGATTTCCAACATAGCCCCATAATTGTACCTTGATATTTACAGCATTCGGATCTGAATAATCGTAAAGCGCGCCCGTCGTAGTTCGGGTAGTATTTGGGCTTCCAATCTGAATATCATCCTGCGCGTAAATAAATCCGAAAAAGAATATTGTAAGTAGCGGCGTTAATATTATGACCAGTTTCATAAATTTTCAAATAATAATTTGTTAGATTCTGGATATTTCATGAATATTTTATTGTAAAAATGGATAATTTCAAAAAGAAAACCCATCATAAATGATGATAATAATTATAAGAATAATAAATGCAAAACTTATCACATTTAATATGTTGATTGATTACCAACTAATCTTGAGACTTTAATTCTTAAATTAAGACACACTATTGATATACGAAATTAGCATTAAAATTCAAAATTACTTTCTATTATCCAAAAAAATCATAAAACAATCCATTGTTAATAAAATCTTACTTTTTTGGAACTATTTAAAGGCCAATAATTGTACCAGCAACAATTTAATTATAATAATGCTGTAACGGTAAGTTATAGAAGTATTTGTAATAAACTTATTTACATGCAATAATTAAATCAAGAATTAACTAAAAGTGATTCAAAATAACCATGCTATTTATTTTAGTAAAAGAATTGAGAAAACAATAATTTTATTCTTTTTTACTTTGTATAGTATTTCAGCTTCTATTATTTCTTGACACAGATCAGAAAAATATAATACACCACAAACAAAAATTTACAGCATACATCGTCTGTTGATTTTACAAGATATTAGTTACCAAATTTTCTCAAAGCATTTCTTGCCCATTTTTTATTAACATCAATAAAATATATGTCATATTTCTTAGAAAGCATTAAGGGGTTTTTAGTAAAAAGTTTGTAGAGTGGAGCTATGGGAAAAAGAAATATATAATACATGATGCTTAATAGAATTTTAGGAACAATATAACTAAGCAGTCGTGATAATTTCATTCATAACCACTCAATCTTTTTACCTAAAAAAGGAGAGGCTATCCTGATAAATTCAACGACCAATGATACGATAATTGCCCAATGCCACGAAAAATAAAGTAAAGATGTAAGAAACCTGTAGATATAACAGGCATTGTAGATTTGGGTGAATCCGTTTTCATATTCTTTCTCCGCATTTTTAGAAAATGGTATAAATAAAACGTGCAATTGTAGAACTTCCACTGAATACTATTAACGCCCCTAATAATAGCAAAACCATGATTATTGGTGCCAACCAGATTTTTTTTTCTCTCTCTCATAAATTTCCAAGAATCTTTAAATAAGTCCATCTTTACTCCAAATTTATTTTGGATTTTAAATCATATTCGTTAATTAAAAAGTCACAAATACCTTTTGATATTTCTTCATAACCTTTTTCATTTGGATGTCCATCATATTTAAAGAAATATGACGTTTTACTCTCCAATTGTTTAAATTCATCAGTTAATTCAAAATATGGAATCTTCAAATAATCAGCTATAGATCTATAAATTGAATCAATGTTGTTATTGTCATAAAAATATTTATCAAAAATATTTTGCTGAGGAGATTTAATAACCTTATGCCCAGTAAATGATGCTTCTGGTAGGTTAATAAATATTAAATCTACAGAATTCCTTTCACAAATCGTTTTCATTTCTAAAAAATCTTTTCTCATTTCATTAATTGCAAGAACTGTTGCAGGATTTTTAGGGTCATTAATAACTAAATTTCCTTCTGGAAAATTTATGCAAATCCACAACAATGAGGGATTTAAATTTCCCGTCTGAAATAAATATTTGATTGAGTCATCCAACGTAAAAAACCTCAATCTTTGAAAATCATTAAAATTAGAAATCTCTTCTAGCGCAGTTAATTTCCAGTTTTCGTCAATATCTAAAACATTGTGAGGATCGGTTCTGAATAAATGCAATAAATTATCAAAGGATACCAGTAGAAAATTATAAAATGAATCTTTAACATAGTCTAAAATTCGAATATGATTAATACTCTCAGATTTTTCAAAAATTGTGCGTTGATAACTTTGTATCAAATCATCAGCTTGGAGCACACCAATTAAAACTAAATCCGGATTAAGAAGTGTTAAAACGTCTTCCAGTTTACTTTTATAGCGAGTTGTAAAAGCCCCACCTTGCCCGCAATTAATAACTTCAATTTCTTCAAATCCTCGTTCACTTAACAGGGCTTCCAGCTTTTTAGGCCAACTGTGCTCTATATTTACGCCCCAGCCATATGTCCATGAATCACCAAAACAAACAATTCTAAATTTATCACCTTTATCGATTGCCATATCTTTATCTCTTAAACCAATGTTATTTATCTCAGATGTAAAGTCAAATTCCACAGTTTTATATATAGCCTTGGTATTGGGATTGAACATCAACCCTTTTTGTAGAGCGAATTTTTTATTATCTATTGGTATTAAGAGGCCTATTATAAAATTAACCAAAACAAGAAAAGAAAAAATAATACCAGTAGAGAAAAAGGATAATGATATGTTTTTAAGGAAATTATTTAATTTATATTTGTTAATAAGAATTATTACCGTGAATCCAATGATAGGAGTAATCCAGAACAGATAACTTATAATTTTGATATTCACTATGTCGGTACCCTTATAAATGAAATAGAAAGACAAAGGATTCCAGAATATCAAAGAAACAATAATGAAAAAAATGTAGATTCGTTTATTCTTATTCACTTTCAATCTAATTTAAACTTTTTAATCCATTTTTCTCTATCTTCCCAATCAGGTTGATCGGTTTTCTTTAAAAGAAAGTCATTGACTACCAAATAATCCATTTCGGTACGCATAAAACATTTATAAGCGTCTTCAGGTGTGTATACAATAGAGTCTCCCCTAACGTTAAAACTGGTATTAACAACTATTCCATAACCTGTCTTTTCTTTAAACGAAATTATTAGTTCCCAGTACCTAGGATTTGTTTCCTTATGGATAGTCTGAACACGAGCGGAAAAGTCCAGATGAGTAATTAATTGAACATCATTTCTTAAAAGATAAAGCTTTTCCCATAAATCCATCTCGTAATAATTCTGGGGCAAGGTTTTTCTTTTTTCTTCTTTTACTTCAACAATAAACAGCATATAAGGTGAGTCTACTGATAAATCAAAAAACTCTGGTAAGCTCTCAATCACGACCAATGGTGCAATTGGTATGAATTCTTCTCCGTATTTTATTTTAAGGCTCAGCTTTTTCTGCATTTCAGTATTTCTTGCTTTACCTAAAATGCTGTGATTTCCCAATGCACTGGGATCAAATTCCATTCTACCCTGAAACCAGCCAACAACATTTCCAGCATCTGATAAATCAACAACTTCGCTGCACAAATCCTTAAAGGTAGTAATTTTCGTATAAACAGCTTTACGTTTTTTAAAGGCAAGAACAGCCTCTTTGTCCAAATAGTCTGGACCAAGATAGGCACCTTTCATAGAATCGCCATTCCCATTAACATTGAGTTTCTGATTAAAGTACATATGATGAGCTATTTGAGCCGCACCTAAAGCACTTACGGTATCACCAGCAGCTGGTTTGATGAAATCATCCATAAATATATTCTCTTTCAGCGGTTTCCCGTTTGCTGCACAATTCAAAGCAATTCCACCTGACAAACATAGATAGTCCGCACCGGTAAATCTTTTTTACTTCATTCATCACTTTGAGAATGATTTCTTCGGTTACATTTTTAATGGCATAAGCTAGGTTGCAGTGTTTTTGATCTATTTTGCCGTCAGGTTTCAATGCAGGAAATCCGAATAGCTTTTCCAATTTTTTTCTTTGACCATTCTCTATACGGTAGAATACTTGATTCGACCAGTTCGAACCATCATCTTTTACTGATAATAGGTTTTGTTTTATTAAATCAATGAAATCTTTGGTCTGATTTGAATTTGGGTTTCCGTAGGAGGCTAATCCCATTAATTTATATTCACCGGAATTAACTCTGAAACCAAGATAATATGTAAATGCAAAATAAAGCAACCCAACAGAGTGTGGGAATTTCATCTCTTTAAGCATCGTAATTTCGTTATCTTTGCCATAACAAATGGATGCAGTTGCCCATTCCCCGACACCATCAATAGTTAATATTGCAGCTTCCTTGTAAGGTGAAGGGTAAAATGCACTTGCAGCATGCGATAAGTGGTGCTCAGGAAATAATAGCTTTAATTTATGTTTGTCGTACTCATCAATCTTTGCAGGTTCATCATAAATTAATTTCTTTAAAAATAATTTTTCTCTTAACCATTTAGGTTTTGAAGTAAGAAACTGCAATAAAACTTTTAGTGCAAATGCATAATAAGTTTCTAACAATCTTTCAAACTTCAGCAAAGGTTTATCATAAAAAACAATAGCATCTAATTCATGGATACTTAGGCCAGAGTACTCCAGACAATATTGTACCGCAATTGAAGGAAAATCTGGTATATGCTTGATTCGAGTAAACCTTTCTTCTTGTGCAGCAGCTACAATTTCTCCGTCAATTAATAATGCTGCCGCAGAATCGTGATAAAAAGCTGATATTCCTAAAATTTTTTTCATATTTTATTAAACATTAATAAAAAAATAATATAGAATTTAACACCTAGTCAAAGAATACAACTTGGAAAAAATGCTTCATCTTAAAATTCGATATAGGTGGCTTTAAATTTTATTTAAAACACTGCTAATTGAAAAAAACAAAGATAAATCCATTATATAAAAATACACGCGGATGATAATTCTTAATCGACTAAATTAATCTTATACATTTATTGGTCACTATTAAAAGGAGTAAAGTGAAGTTTCAATTTTTGAGCCAGTTTATATCCTAACAGATTACTAAGATAACTATCTAACTTAATCGTTCACATACCAATTTAAGACACTTATTGAAAGTTGTATTTAAATAATAATGATCTAAGAACTTAAATGGATAATACAAAATTATTATCAAACCTAAAACTTGTGTATGGATAATGCTCGAATGGAAAAATAATTATTACAATTTTCCAAAAGTTTACACCTCATAATTATAATAAAAGATAATGACTAATAATGTTATACACATTGCTTCTCCATCTTCTTAATCTAATTCATTAGTTTTTACGGCACGATTTTCGTTAATTTTGTTATATATTTACACAATTTATTTATTCTTAACCTTAATCAAAATTTTTTATGAATGATCACAAAGAACTGGTAAGAGCTTTTATTGTTGATAATTTTCTCTTCGGCGACGGAGATAAACTTGCAATTGATACTCCATTATTCGATAAGGGAATTATCGATTCAACCGGTGTACTAGAATTAATTGCATTTATTGAAGAGAACTTTAATGTTACAGTTGCAGATGAGGAACTTGTTCAATCTAATTTTTCTAGTATTAGTGCAATAGATCGTTTCATCCAATCCAAGAATAACCATACTTCATATTCGTAATGTGCGGAATCAGCGGAATCTTAAATATTAAGAATCCTGCACCCATCGACGCCGATAATCTCAAACGAATGACTTATGCCTTGCGTCATCGCGGTCCAGATGAAACAGGTGCTTATGTTGATGATTGGATTGGGCTTGCTCAATCACGCCTAAGTATCATTGATCTCCGCAGCGGCTCCCAACCAATTCATAATGAAGATAAAAGCATCTGGATTGTTTTTAATGGTGAGATATTTAACTATCCCGAAATTCGTGAATCTTTAGTCAAGCTTGGGCACAGTTTTTATACTGCCAGTGATACAGAAGTAATTCTTCATCTTTATGAGGAGAAAAGAGAAAAGTGTCTTGATGATCTTAATGGTCAGTTCGCTTTTGCTATATGGGATTCAAATAAAAAAGAATTATTCGTAGCAAGAGATCGGGTTGGTATTCTCCCTTTATTCTACAAAGCAAGTCAGGATAAATTTTATTTTGCATCTGAAGCTAAAGCGATTATAGAGATCTCCGATACTCAAACCAGATTTGATCCGATTGGCTTGGATCAGATATTTACTTTTTGGACCACACTCCCCAGTAGAACTGCTTTTACAGGTATTAATGAATTGGCTCCCGGTCATTTTCTTAA
>Ga0154769_1193_pt1 | contig 14936 bp, 12 predicted proteins | sample Rifle2008BG16ft_FD_105777 | JGI IMG/M metagenome (GOLD analysis project Ga0154769, IMG submission 105777) | Ignavibacteria bacterium RBG_16_36_9 | reverse complement strand
AAGCTTTTGAAGAATATGATGAAGATATTGAGCTTATAGATTTGAAGGAAGAGCTTGGCGATGAAGTCTATAATCTACTGATAAATAATCGTTATGATACTGCATTGGAAGTTTTAACTGCAGGTGCCGAGAAACTTATTGAAATAGAAGGCTTCGATGAAGCAAAAGCTAATAGTATAATTGAACTTCTTAAAGCTCAATTTGAAGAAGAGGAATAATAACACCCAACTAAATTTATGGCTGATACTAAAGAAAATAAGACTAGAATATATAAGCTCGCCACTGAATATAATCTTTCCGCTGACTCGCTTGTTGAGTTTCTGAACAGCAAAGGTTTTAAGGTAAAGAACCATATGTCTCTGCTTGAAGATGATATGATTGCAGCTATAAATGCACATTATAAAAAAGATATTGAAAAGGCAGAGAGCCATTACAAAAAATTGGCTGAGTTTCATAAGAAACGCGCTGAAAGAGCTATTAGGGATGCTAAGGAAGAAGGCAAAGAGGTTGAAGTGCAGGAAACTTTTCCGGCTGCAGAATCTGTTGAGCCCGAATCTATAATAAAAGCAACCGAGAAGGCTGTTGAAGAAGTTGCTCATATAGAATCTGAAAAACAGCATCAGCAGCCTCTGCATGAAAAGGCAGCAGAAAGCTTTGAATCACTTTCAGAAATAAAAGATGATCAAGGAAAGGAAAGCAGACTTCCAAAACCTAAAGGATTAAAAGTAATCGGTAAAATGGACCTTGATGAAAAGAAGAAGAAAGAACCTGTGAAAACAGAAACCGATGGGACAAAACCTGAAAGCAAAAAAGAAGAAGTTGTTAAAAAGAAACGTAAACCAAGAGTAAGAAAGAAGAAAGCTGAAGGGGTGGTAGAGGATACGCCGGAAGTCAAAAAGAAGAAACGAGTCAGACGTTTTGAAGTTGATGAGCGGGAGGTAAAGGAAGCCATCAGAAAAACGCTGATGAGCATGGATGATGCATCTGCACCGGGACGCGCAAGTGCAAGGAAAAGAAAAAGAAAAGAGAGAGAAGCGCTTGAAGAGAGAAGGCTTGAGGAAAAATCTGTTGCCGGTAAGTTATTAAAAGTGAATGAGTATATATCCGTCAGCGAGCTGGCAAATCTTATGAATGTTCCTGTTAGCGATGTTATTACAAAGTGTATTGAACTCGGATTAATGGTTTCTATTAATCAGAGACTTGACGTAGAAACCATTACACTTGTCGCAGATGAATTTGATTTTGATATTGAGCTTCAGGAAGAATATACATCTGATGCTGTTGAAGATTCCGAGGACGATGTTGAAGAATTGCAGCCCCGCCCACCGGTTGTTACAATTATGGGTCACGTTGATCACGGAAAGACTTCTCTTCTTGATTATATAAGAAGAACTAATGTTGTCGCAGGTGAGTCAGGTGGAATTACACAGCACATCGGTGCTTATAAAGTTGAGCTCGATAATGAGCGTTCCATAACTTTTCTTGATACTCCCGGCCACGAAGCCTTTACTGCAATGCGTGCTCGTGGCGCTCAGCTAACGGATATTGTTGTGCTTGTGGTTGCCGCCGATGATGCCGTAATGCCCCAGACGATTGAGGCGATTAATCATGCACAGGCTGCTGGTGTTCCAATCGTGGTTGCAATTAACAAAATAGATAAACCCGGCGCTAATCCTGAAAGATTAAAACAGCAGCTTGCTGACAGAAATATTCTTGTTGAAGAGTGGGGTGGCAAGTACCAATCTGTGGAAATATCAGCGAAATACGGAACGAAAGTAGATCAGCTTTTGGAAAAAATAATACTTGAGGCTGAAATTCTGGATCTTAAAGCTAATCCTGATAGATTGGCTCGTGGTGTTGTGGTCGAATCTGAACTTGATAAAGGAAAAGGAATAACAGGAACAATTTTAGTTCAGAAAGGTACATTAAAAATTGGCGATCCATTTATAGCGGGTATATATCAGGGTAAAGTTCGAGCAATGTTTGATGAAAGAGGAAATAAAGTAGTTGAAGCTCCTCCAGCAACACCTGTCCTTGTTCTCGGTTTTGAGGGTCCGCCCCAGGCTGGTGATTCATTTGTTGTTGTGGGATCGGAAAGAGTTGCGAGAGATATTGGTATAAAGAGACAGCAGTTGAAACGTGAACAGGATCAAAAGCAAATTCATCATCTTACTTTGGATGAAATTGCTAAGCAGATAAGTATTGGAGGAGTTAAAGAACTTCCTCTTATTGTAAAAGGTGATGTTGATGGATCTGTAGAAGCCCTTGCCGATTCATTATTAAAGCTATCAACTGAAGAAGTTGTTATTAAAGTAATTCATAAAGGAGTTGGAGGAATATCAGAAAGCGATGTACTTCTTGCTGATGCTTCAAGAGCAATCATTATTGGTTTTCATGTGAGACCAAACCTTAATGCAAGAAAGCTTGCTGAAAAACAGCTTGTTGATATTCGTCTTTATAGCGTAATTTACAATGCAATCAACGAAGTAAGGTCTGCTTTAGAAGGATTGTTGTCCCCGATCATCTCTGAAGAAGTAACAGCGACGCTTGAAGTTAGAGACATATTTAAAGTACCAAAATTTGGAACAGTTGCAGGTTGCTATGTTCTTGAAGGAAAAATAGCACGAAGTAATAAAATACGCCTTATCAGAGAAGGAATTGTAATCTTCGAAGGAGATATAGGAACACTTAAGAGATTTAAGGATGACGTTCGCGAGGTTGATGCCGGTTACGAATGCGGTTTGAATATCGCAAATTATAACGATGTTAAAGTAAGCGATATAATAGAAGCATATAAGCTAATTGAAACAAAGAAAACATTATCTTAAGAAAATTTTCATTCTAATATTTCCAGCTGATAAATCATGTCTTCACACAGAGTTGATAAAGTTGAACACTTAATTAAGGAACAAATAAGTTATATACTGCTTCACAAGCTGCAGGGTGACGATCTTGGTTTTATTACTGTAACAGACGTAAAGTTAAGCGCCGATTTAAAAATTGCAAAAATTTATCTCTCGGTTCTTCAAAAGGAAAGAAGATATTTTGTTCTTAACAAGATTAACCAGCGGCTTGGGCATATCAGAAGCGAGCTTGCTTACAGGATAAGAATTAAATTTGTACCCGAGCTGAAGTTTTTTATTGATGACACACTCGATTACGTTGAAAAGATCGAAGGATTGATTAATGAAATTCACAAAAAGAATAATAACCAATCAGACACTTAATCTTTCCGATGCGGATTTCTCCGAAGGTGAAATAATTCTGATTGATAAACCTTCCGGTCCTACATCTTTCCAGATTGTAAGCAAGATTAGAAAAATTACAGGTGTGAAGAAGGTTGGTCATTCAGGAACGCTGGATCCTAAAGCGAGTGGTTTGATGATTGTTTGTACCGGGAAAAAAACTAAAGAGATGGATCGTTTTATAAATCTAAATAAAACATATTCGGGAATTATCAGGTTAGGCTTGATGTCTCCTTCGATGGATACTGAAACAGAATGTACTGAGCTTCCTTTGCCAAAAGATCTGAATGAGAATAAAATATATGAGGTGCGTGATAGCTTTTTAGGTGAGATTGAGCAATTACCCCCGATGTATTCTGCAGTTAAAATCAAAGGGAAAAAACTCTATAACCTTGCACGAAAGGGAAGGTCGGTTGAACGTGAATCAAGGAAAGTCTTTATAGAGAAATTCAAAATTGAAAAAATTGATCTGCCGGATATTCATTTCACTATCACTTGCTCAAAAGGAACTTTTATAAGAGTTATTGCTGATGACTTTGGAAAAAAACTTAATAGCGGCGGCATTTTGATGGAATTGAGAAGAACTGAAATAGGTCAATTTCGGGTTGACGAAGCAATAAGAATCGAACAGTTTTCTTCGCAAATTTATAGTAATTAAGCTTCCTTATAATAAATATTTCAACAATCAAAATAGCTCAAAAACTTTTATTTTGGGACGGATTAGTATAAATTTACACCCTTTTGATAAAGCCATTTAAGATGAGGATAATAAAGGATTTAGCGGAAATTCAATGGGATGAAAAGAGCGTAATTACACTCGGCACATTTGATGGGCTTCATCTCGGACACCAGCAGATTGTGGATACGGTTATTCAAAAATCCAGGCAATCGGGTGGAAGAAGTTTCCTCCTTACCTTTGAACCGCATCCGAGGAAAGTTATTCCCGGCAGAAACGATGTCAAACTTTTAAGTACTCTTGATGAGAAAGTTGTGATTTTGGAACAGCTTGGTCTGGAAAATCTTTTTGTTATCAATTTTACAGAAGAATTTTCACGGCAGTCTCCAGAAGAATTTGTGGAAAAGTATCTTGTAAAAGGTATTGGTTTGAAGGAGGTCGTTATTGGCTTTGATCATCATTTTGGGAAAGGAAGAGATGGTAACTTTGAACTTTTAAAGGATCTGGGAAACAAGTTTAATTTTTCTGTAACACTGGTCCCTGAGTTTAATGTTGAAGGTGAAACGGTAAGCAGCACAAAGATAAGAAACGCACTTCTTTCAGGTGATGTAGTTAAAGCGGGAAAGATGCTCGGCAGAAACTACTCATTCAAAGGAAAAGTTGTAAGAGGTGACGGGAGAGGAAGGAAGCTTGGTTTCCCAACAGCTAATCTCTCAACAGGTAACAACGATAAACTTATTCCTGCAAAAGGAATTTATGTGGCCGAATGTATTATTGAAAATGAAAAACATTACGGTTTGTTAAGTCTTGGAAGCAGACCTACATTTCATAAAGATGGAGATGTTATTCCCGAATTTTATATCTTTGATTTTGATAGAGATATTTATGATAAAATTATGCGGGTGAATATGGTGGAAAAAATCAGAGATGAAGAGAAATTTAATTCGGTTGATGAGTTAATCTTTCAAATGAAAAAAGACGAAGAAGCAGGAAAAGAAATTTTAAGTAAACTAATTAATTAATCCCGGTTTATCTGCCTCAGGCGGATAGCTTCTGGGATTATATCGTATAACTAATAATAAGGATTAAATAAAATGACAAAAGACGAAAAAGCCGAAATCATAAAGAAGTACGGCGGAAACGAAAAAGATTCTGGTAAAACTGAAGTGCAGATTGCTCTTCTAACAAAGAGAATCAACGATCTGACTGAGCATTTCGACGAACATGCTAAGGATCATCACTCAAGAAGAGGATTGATGATGATGGTTGGTAAAAGAAGAAGGCTCCTTGATTATCTGACAAAAAAAGATATTGAGAGATATAGAGCAATAATTAAAGATTTGAACATAAGAAAGTAAGGAATTTGAAATGATAGTTAAAAAGGAAGTCGGAATTGGTGGTAAAATATTTTCGATTGAAACGGGAAGATACGCAAGACAGGCTAATGGTTCTGTTATGGTTCGCTATGGCGATACCATGGTTCTTGTTACAGCGGTTGCATCAACAGAAGTGAAAGAAGATCAGGATTTCTTTCCTCTGCAAGTTGAGTACAGGGAAAAGACATCTGCCGCAGGTAAATTCCCAGGCGGATTTATAAAACGGGAAGGCAGACCTACCGAAAAAGAAATTCTCAGCTCGAGATTGATTGACCGGCCAATCAGACCTTTGTTTCCTGAAAATTTCATGAACGAAACTCAGATCATAGCTTTTGTTCTTTCTTATGATGGTCAGAACGATGCAGATGTTCTTAGCACAATAGGAGCTTCGGCTGCATTGACTATTTCTGATATTCCTTTTGATGGGCCCATCGCAGAAGTTCGTGTTGGAAGAATCAACGGGCAGTTAATTGTAAATCCAACTCATTCAGAAATCGAACAGAGTGATCTCGAACTTGTTGTTGCCGGAACCAGCGATTCAATTATTATGGTTGAAGGAGAATCGAAAGAATTAGGCGAAGATGATTTACTTAATGCTCTCAGATTTGCACAGGCTGAAATTAAAAAGCTTTTTCAACTTCAAATTGAATTGAGAAATGAAGCTGGAAAGCATAAGTGGGAAATAAAAACAAAAGCAATTGATGAAGAACTTAAAAAAGAAGTTCTCGAACTTGCTGGCGAAAAATTTAGAGATATTATTCACTCTATTCTCGCTAAAGAAGAAAGAGCAGCAAAAAATAATCTACTTCAGGAGGAAGTTATCTTAGCTCTTGTAGAAAGATTTCCAGAGCAGGAAAAAGTAATTGCTTTGATCCTTCACGATCTTGAAAAAGAATTAATGAGGGAAAGAATTCTTACCGAAGGTATTCGCCTTGATGGCAGAAACACAACTCAGATCAGGCCAATCACTATTGAGTTGGGAGTTTTGCCAAGAACCCATGGATCAGCTTTGTTTACAAGAGGTGAGACGCAGAGCTTAACCACTGTAACTCTCGGTACTAAAAACGATGAACAGATTATTGATGGTTTACGTGAAGAGTACACAAAAAGATTTATGCTTCACTATAACTTTCCTCCATTTAGTGTAGGTGAAGTTGGAAGAATGACAGGTGTTGGAAGAAGAGAAATCGGACACGGCAACCTTGCTGAAAGAGCTTTAAAGATGGTCTTCCCGGGCGAAGAAATCTTTCCGTACACTGTGCGGGTTATTTCTGATATACTTGAATCTAACGGCTCATCTTCGATGGCAACTGTTTGTGCAGGTTCTCTTGCAATGATGGATGCCGGAATTGGTATCAGCAAAAGCGTTGCTGGTATTGCAATGGGATTGGTTAAGGAAGGTGATCGTTATGCAATTCTTTCTGATATTCTTGGGAATGAAGATCATCTTGGTGATATGGATTTCAAAGTTGCCGGTACTGCTGATGGTATCACAGCTTTCCAGATGGATATTAAAATCCAGGGAATATCGTTTGAGATAATGGAAAAAGCATTGCAGCAGGCACGCGAGGGAAGACTTCATATACTTGGAATTATGGATCAATCACTTGGTAAACCCCGTGAACAGCTTTCTGAATTTGCACCAAGATTAATTTCAATGAAAGTTGAACAGGATCAGATCGGATTGGTAATTGGTCCGGGTGGAAAAACAATCCAGGGAATGCAGCGTTTGTTCGGAGTTGAGATTAATATTGAGGAAGATGGAACTGTTAATATTGCGTCACCGAATAAAGAGAATGCCGTTAAATGTAAAGAATACATCAAAAAGATGACCGCTACTCCCGAAATAGGAGAAGTTTATGAAGGTGTTATTACACGTTTGATGGACTTCGGTGCTTTTGTGGAAATCCTTCCCGGCAAAGAGGGATTATTGCACATCTCTCAAATTGACAACAAGAGAGTGGAAAAAGTTAGTGATTATTTTAAAACAGGAGATAAGGTGACCGTAAAGCTTATTAAAATTGAAAACGGTAAACTTTCTCTAAGCAGGAAAGAATTATTAAAATAGGAAGGCAGGATACAGGAATAACATCCTGACAGTGAGCTGTCTTCAAATATTATTCATTAAAAGAATTTTTCGTAATTAATTTTTAGTCGAAAAGCTCATTATGCAAATTGAAATATTTTTCTTCAATCTGTTTTTACTATTGCTCGGTTTTATGTTTTTGGCAGAGCATAAAAATCCGCAGAAGGGCTTTTTGTTTTTTAAAAGATTTTCAATGAAATATTTTATTTCATTAAGTGAGTTTGTACCAAATGGTAAAAGAAATTATTATCAACTCCACTTCCACGCAAACACGTGTTGCCATTACGGAAGATGGAAACTTAGCCGACTTTTTTGTAGACTATCCTGAAAACCGCCGGATGGTGGGGGACATATATCTTGGTAGAATTGCAAGAGTTCTTCCCGGAATTCGTGCTGCATTTATTGATATAGGAATGAAGCACGATGCTTTTCTTCATTTTTCGGATATTGGCGAACGTACGCAACAGCTCCAGGATATGCTTGGAGATGAAGATACTGACCTTGATGATGAAGATGAGAACGGAAGCTCCTCCACTCAAACCAAAACTGAATCGAAGAGGACCGAGCCACAAATTCCAACCCTGAAAAAAGGTCAGGAAATCCTTATTCAGATTATCAAGGAACCGGTTAGCAATAAAGGTGTGCGTGTTACCTCATCTGTATCACTTCCAGGAAGATTCTGCGTGCTTCTTCCTTATGATAACAAAGTTGGCATTTCCAAAAAGATTTATGATTTCAAAGAGCGTAAAAGACTTCGTTACATCGCCCGGCAAATCGTTCCCGAGAATTACGGATTAATTATTAGAACCGTTGCGCAGAAGCAGGAAGAGGAAATCCTAAAAGATGATTTGAAGAATCTTATGAAAACCTGGGAACGGATTGAGAAAGAAGCAAAATCTCAATCTCCTCCGGCACTTGTTTACCAGGATTTGAATACAACAGTAAGTGTAATTCGCGATCTTTTTAATTCCGACATATCAAAAATATTTGTCGATTCAAAAAAACTTCATAAAGAAATAAAAAATTATCTTGAGCTTGTTCAACCGGCAATTGCTGAAAAAGTTGAGCTTTATAAATCCACATACGGTATATTCAATACTTTCAAGATTGCAGATCAGATTAAAACTTTGATGGGAAGAAAAGTTTCCCTTCCCAGCGGAGGTTATCTTATAATTGAACATACGGAAGCAATGGTTGTAATTGATGTTAACAGCGGAAGATATGCCAAGAGTAAAGATCAGGAATCGAATTCACTTAAAACAGATCTTGAAGCATCTCGTGAAATAGCTAGACAATTACGCCTTCGTGATATCGGCGGAATTATTGTGATAGATTTTATTGATCTCGAAGATGATAAGAACCGAAAAAAAGTTTATGATGAATTGAAGAAGGAATTCAGAAAAGACAGAGCTAAGGTATCTGTGTTACCAATGTCAGATTTCGGTTTGATTCAAATTACCAGGCAGAGGATAAGACAAAACATCATTCAGGCAATAAAAGAAGTTTGTCCTGAATGTCATGGCACTGGCTTATTAACCAAAAGTTCTCATCTTGTTTACGATCTTGAAAACTGGTTGAAAAAACTCAGAAGGAAATCCCGGGAGAGAAGTATTATTCTCAAATGTCATCCGTCTACAGCAGCAAAAATCAGGGAAGGTAAAATTAAGTCATTATTTAAGCTTCAATTTAAATACTTGACAAAAATTACTCTTAGAGAGGATTCCGCAATTTCTCCCGACACATTTGAATTCTTTTCAGCTAAAACAGGGCATGATTTAACGCAAGAATTTGATTAGTTTTAATTATCTAATAATCTGAAATTGGAGCAAAACCATGAAATTTTTTATAGACACAGCCAACATTGATGAAATTAAAGAAGCGGCTGCCCTTGGTATTCTTGATGGCGTAACAACAAATCCTTCTCTTGTTTCCAAAGAAGGTAAAGATTTTAGAAAACTGCTTGATGAAATCCTGAAAATTGTAGATGGACCTGTCAGCGCAGAGGTTATTTCTACAGATTATGAGGGCATACTTAAAGAAGGAAGAGACCTAGCATCAATCCATAAAAATATTGTCGTAAAAATTCCTTTAATTAAAGAAGGATTGAAAGCTGTAAAAACTCTTACAGGTGAAGGAATTAAAGTAAATGTAACACTTTGTTTTTCACCAACTCAGGCAATTTTGGCTGCAAAAGCAGGCGCTACTTACGTTAGCCCTTTTGTTGGAAGACTTGATGACATAAGCACAAGCGGTATGGATTTGATTTCGCAGATAATTCAGATTTACAGGAATTATAATTACAAAACTCAGGTGCTGGTTGCAAGTGTAAGACATCCGCTGCACGTTGTAGAATCTGCTCTCATCGGAGCTGATGTCTGCACAATCCCTTTTGATATTATTAAAAAGATGTTCAATCATCCGCTAACTGATTTAGGACTTGAAAAATTTCTTAGTGATTGGAAAAAACTTAAATAGGTAATTTGAAACTTTTACTAAAGCTATTTCAATGGGGTAACTAAATGAAAAAAACTGCATTCAACAACATTCATAAAAAACTTGGAGCAAAGATAGTTGAGTTTGCAGGCTATGAAATGCCCATACAATATTCTTCTATAATTGCTGAACATAAAGCAGTTCGTAATTCAGTTGGTGTGTTCGACGTTTCTCATATGGGCGAAATATTTGTTACGGGAGATAAAGCGCTCGATTTTGTACAGCATATAACAATTAATGATGCATCAAAGCTTTTTCCAGGAAGAGTACAATATTCTGCAATGTGTTACCCTGATGGCGGTATAGTTGATGATCTTCTTGTTTACAAAATATCCAATAATGAATTTTTACTCGTTGTAAATGCGTCTAATATTGAAAAAGATTTCAACTGGATGAAAGAGAACAACAAATTTGGCGTATCATTAAATAACCGCAGTGATGATTACTCTTTGCTTGCAGTTCAGGGACCGAATTCAGGAGGAGTTCTTAAAAAATTGGTTAGCAATATGCCCGAGCTTAAATACTATCATTTTACAAAAGGGAAAGTTGCCGGAATAGATATGATTATTTCGCGAACGGGATACACAGGAGAACTCGGATACGAATTGTATTTCACAGGTGATGTATCTCAAGCTGAAAAAGTTTGGGAAGAAATATTTAAAGCAGGAAAAGAATTTAATATTCAACCAGTTGGGCTAGCTGCACGTGATTCACTTCGGCTTGAAATGGGATATTGTCTTTATGGAAATGATATTGATCAAACAACAAATCCAATTGAAGCGGGATTAGGATGGATTACTAAAACTGATAAAGGCGATTTCATCGGCAAGGACGTAATCTTAAAAGCAAAGCAAACTGGACCGGGCAGAAAACTTGTTGCAATGATTTCAGATGAAAAAACTTTTCCAAGGAAGGGATATGATATTACCGCAGTAGGGAAAAAAGTTGGTATTATCACAAGCGGTACAGTTAGTCCTGTGTTGGAAAAACCCGTTGCTCTCGGATATGTTGATGAACCTTTTAATGCACCGGGCAGCGAGGTCGCATTCAAAATAAGAGATAAAGAATTTCCGGCAGTAGTTACTAAACTTCCATTTGTTAAAAAGTAAATGATAAAATGAAACTTGATGTTCTATTTTCACCCGTTCAGGCAGATGAACTTTTCTTCACGGGCAAAACTGCTGTTGTTATTGACGTTTTACGCGCTTCATCAACAATAATTACTGCGCTTGCAAATGGCGCTAAAGAAGTTGTGCCCGTGGGCACAGTTGAATTTGCTGTAAAAGTTTCCGGCGGGATTTTTGGCGGGCAGACTCTTCTTGGTGGAGAGCGCAATACTAAAAAAATTGAAGGATTTGCTTTAGGTAATTCTCCATCGGAGTATACAAAAGAAATTGTGAACGGAAAATCAATAGTTTTTTATTCTACTAACGGCTCCCGTGCGATTGTCAAAGCAAAATATTCTGCAAATCTTTTTGTTTGTTCTTTTAATAATTTGAAGACACTTGCAAAGCATATTAAAAAGTTGAATGAGGATGCAGTTATACTTTGTGCAGGCAATAATAATTTTTTCAGTCTCGAAGATTCTGTCTGTGCCGGCATGTTCATTAGTGAACTGATAGCGGGAAACAAAAAAAACGACCTGACAGATGCTGCAACAAGCGCATTGACCTTATTTAAATCTTTTGGAAAAGATATTTATAAGATGTTATGTAAAGCAGATCACGGTCAGCTTCTTATTAATAATGGTTTCAAAGAAGATTTGAAGGCTTGTGCAGAACTCGACAGCACGGATGTGATTCCTTTTTATGCGGACAGTGCATTAAAGGTTTTAAAGTAAGTCATATTGCGTAAAAAAAGATGCAGAGAGATGACATCTTTAATCTGTAAATACATAATTTTGAGAACATAACATTAATATCCAAAAGATGTCATCTCTATACTTTTTGTAAGGTTAGTAAAGTAAACAACTTTCGAAATGGCTGTAAAAAAAAGAAATATAAACGGCAAAAAGAATAATTCCAATAAGAATTATTTCAACTTCTCATCTGAGAAGAAGAAAAGAATTGTTGGCGTTTTTCTTATTCTCTTTTCGGTTTTCATTTTACTATGTATTGTATCATACAGCAGAAGAGATGAAGTTCTTCTTGATAACTCCATCTTTTCGGGAGTTGAAACCCACAACTGGCTGGGAATAATCGGGGCGCATTTTTCTTATTTTTTCATTAAATCAACAATCGGTTATTTCTCTATTGTATTTCCGGCGATTTTGTTTTTCTGGGGAATATCTTTCTTTAAACACTTCACCTTTAAAATCCTTATTCATACAACAAACTTTTTATTAATTATAGGGCTTACCCTTGCTGCTTTTTTCGGAGTTCTTAAAGCCGGTCTGGAATTTTTGCCCGGCACAAAAGAACTCAGAGGAAATGTTGGAGAATATCTGGGCGGCTGGTTAGGCGGTCTGCTTGGAACAGCGGGGAGTATTCTGTTTCTGCTTTTTGTTTCCGCTACAGCTCTCATTTTTGCTTTTGACGTTAAGATTGAAAATATCTTTCATTTCATTAAAAATATGTTTGCATCTGATGCTGAGAGTAGGACAAAAATAGTTAAGAAGGAAGAAGACACTTCCAATCTTGAAAAAATAAAGAAGCTCGGCAAAGAAAAACAAAAATCTGTTGTTGTTGAAGAAGATGATCTTTCTGCCGAAGAATTAATGGAAGAAGAAGCCGAATCACAGACTCAGATTCAAATCATCAGAAAAGCAGAAACTGAAGTAATGGAAGAAGATGAAATATCCGTAAGCGATAGAAAAAAAGTTGATCTGGAAAAAACAGGAGAGCTGCCTGCCGGAAAATTTTTAGATGATAAAGAAAAGAAACTTCCTGATCCCTGGGAAGAAGATTTGGATTACGAACTACCCGGGCTTGACCTTCTTCAGCCATCGATAGCTGAAGATGTAAAAGTAGCTGAGGAAGAGTTAACAAGAAATGCAGAATTGTTGAAGGATAAGCTAAAACTCTTCGATATCGAAATTCAGAATATATCCGTTACTCCTGGTCCCGTTGTTACTCTTTATGAAATTATTCCCGCACCCGGAGTTAAAATCAGTAAAATTGTTGGATTAGAAAATGATATTGCTTTGGCTCTTGCTGCCAGAGGTATCAGAATTATTGCACCAATCCCGGGTAAAGGAGCCATCGGTGTTGAGATACCAAATGCCGAAGCTGCAATTGTAAATGCACGTGCAGTTCTTGGTAAAGTAAAGGATTCGAAAATGCAATTACCGCTTTCGCTCGGTAAAACAATTAGCGGCGATGTTTACCTTACAGATCTTTCACTAATGCCTCATCTATTGATTGCCGGTTCAACCGGTTCGGGAAAAAGTGTTGGCATAAATATGATAATTAGCAGCTTGCTGTATTCTAAAATTCCCGCTGATGTAAAGTTCATCCTTGTTGATCCGAAAAAGATAGAACTTTCCTTTTACAACAAATTAAGAAGACACTACCTTGCCGTTTCACCTGATATTGATGAGGAAATTATCACTCTGCCGCAAAACGCTGTGCTCATGCTTAAGTCAGTTGAGATTGAAATGGAAAAAAGATATGACCGGCTTGCAAAGGCTGGGGTAAGAAATATTGTTGATTACAACAAGAAAGTTGATAATCCAAAAACGAAACCGCACGATACAGAATCAATCAAACATCATCACTTGCCGTATCTTATTGTTATCATTGATGAGCTTGCTGATTTGATGATAACTGCCGGAAGGGATGTTGAGGAACCAATAACCAGGTTGGCTCAGCTTGCTCGTGCAGTCGGAATTCATCTGGTGCTTGCAACACAAAGACCTTCCGTGAATGTTATTACTGGTTTGATTAAAGCAAACTTCAGTTCTAGAATAGCTTACCAGGTAGCTACAAAGATTGACTCACGAACAATTCTTGATATGAACGGTGCTGAGCAGTTACTTGGCAGAGGTGATATGCTGTTTCTTCCAACAGGTTCGCCTAAACCGATAAGAATACAAAATGCGTTTATCTCAACCGATGAAGTTGAAAGCATAACCAATTATGTTTATTCTCAGCCCTCCTATTCAAAACTATATTACTTGCCATCAATTTATGAAAAGAAAAAAGGTTCCTCGTCTGGATTCTCTGCTGACCTTGATCCTATGTTCGAGGAGGCAGCAAAGGTTATTGTCCGGCATCAACAGGGCTCCGTTTCCCTTTTGCAGAGAAAATTAAAATTAGGATATTCACGAGCTGCAAGAATTGTTGATCAGCTTGAAGATGCTGGAATTGTCGGACCAAATGATGGAAGCAAGGCAAGGCAGGTTTTGGTTGAAAATGAAGAACAGCTTGAAACTGTTTTGAGATCTTTATAGGAGCAAATGATGAAGACAGATGATCTTTTCAACAGATTTTTAGAAATTATCGATGCACTTGAAAAAGAAAAAGTTGATTATGTATTAATTGGTGGTTTTGCTATGGTTCTTTACGGGATGCCAAGAGCAACGCAGGATATAGACATTTTTATTAAACACCGGGAAGAAAATATCGAAAGACTCCAAAAAGCTCTGTATGCAGTCTTTAATAATAAAGATGTTTATGAAATTACTTTTTCAGATTTTCAAAATTATCCTGTGATTCGTTATGGTGCAGAAGAAGGTTATTATGTTGATATATTAGCAAATATTGGAAGTGCCTTTTCTTTTGAAGATTTGATATTTGAAGAGCTTACTATTGAAGGTCATATAATAAAAATAGCATCTGTCGAAACGCTTTATAAATTGAAGGAAAAAACTCTTCGGGCCAGATATGCTTTTTTTGAAACAAATAATGAAGAATAAATAGTGATTAGTCAGCTTTGCAACTTGTCGATTTTAATAAATAATATTTTGAGAAAAAAACTTGGCTGTTCAAAAATTTAAAAGCTTCGAAGAAGCCGAAAAAGCGCTGTTGAATTTTAATCCTGACAGTGAGTATTATAAAAATGTAAGAGTCTTTTATAAGCTATTCTCTAAGCTTTCAAAATTCTCTTATCCAAAGGGTGTT
>Ga0154769_1141_pt1 | contig 15472 bp, 14 predicted proteins | sample Rifle2008BG16ft_FD_105777 | JGI IMG/M metagenome (GOLD analysis project Ga0154769, IMG submission 105777) | Ignavibacteria bacterium RBG_16_36_9 | reverse complement strand
CTGACTATTTCATTTCTATCAATCAGCTTCATAAGCTCAGTAGAACTTCAAAATATAAACAAAGAATATTTGAATCACGATTATGAAACAGACGTAATTACATTCAATTATTCCAAAAAACTAAAAGACATTGATGGCGAAATATTAATCTCTCTTGAAGAAGCAAAGCTAAATGCTAAAAAGTATGATGTCGCTTATGGGAAAGAACTTGGTCGTCTTGTTATTCACGGAATGCTTCATTTGTTGAATTTTGACGATAATAACAAAGAAAATAAAAAAATTATGAAACGAATGGAAAATAAGTTGATATTGAGTTATAATTTTACTTTATTCGCATGTAAGTAATGGAAGGTCTATGGTTAACGGGAATTTGGTCACTAGTTCTTTTAAAAACCATTGATAAAACAATTACCAATTGATACCTCACAAACAAAAATTATTTCCGGAACATTCTTTAACTATTCGAGTCTCGCAAAGGAACTTCGTTATTTTATTGAGTAATTATTTGAATCAAGAAAATTAGTTAATGTATATTGATCAAATAGTAGAGGGCTATATTATTTATCTCCGAAACATTCGGCGTTATTCACCCAATACAATAAAATCTTACAAAACCGATTTATCTGATTTCGTAGCTTATTGCAATGAACATAATAAGATGGATGTTAGTCTAATAAATGAGCGTTTTATAAAATCGTATCTGATGCATTTAAGTGAACGAGATTTAGAGAAAATTTCTATCGTTCGAAAACTATCTTCACTAAGAGGCTTGTTCAGGTTTGCCTTTAAAGAAGATTTGATACAAAATAATCCAACATCACAAGTGAGGAATCCAAGGACATCAAAAAAGCTTCCTGAAATAACATCAGCCGAGAATATTCTGAAGACTTTTAAACTCGCAGATGACACGGATGGTAATCCTCTTTTAATCAAAGTACTTTTTGAATTACTTTACGGTTGTTCGCTTCGAGTTTCAGAGGTTTGTAATCTCAAGGCAGGAGATGTTGATTTAGATAAAGGATTATTAAGAGTTCTTGGTAAAGGTTCTAAAACCAGGATCGTACCTATTGGTGAACTGTCGAAGAAAAATTTAGCTGAATACTTGAGTTCTTTTCCAGCAAAGAATTATTCTGAACCATTTGTCAGAAGTAAAACAGGAAAAAAACTTTATGAAAAATATGTTTACAGGAAAGTCAACAAATATTTGAGCAAAGTTACCGATATAAGTAAGAAAAGCCCGCATATTTTACGCCATAGTTCTGCTACACATATGCTAGATAGAGGAGCAGATCTCAGGGCTGTTAAGGAAATACTTGGGCATGAAAATCTAAAAACAACTCAAATTTATACTCATGTGAGCATTGAAAGGCTCAAACAATCATATAAAAAATCTCATCCAAAATCGTAGGAGTAAGCTATGAACATTATAATAACCGCTCGCAAGTTTAAGGCAAGAGAAACTTTAAAAGATCATATTAAGGATGAAGTAAAATCTTTGCTTAGATTTAATGATAGTATTATCAGCGCAGACGTTATTCTTAGCTTTCTGAACAGCCATGACAGTGTAAAAAAGGCCGAAATTACTTTACGCATTCCCGGGCAAACATTAATTGCTGCTGAGGAATCAAATGAATTTACAAAATCAGTAACTGCAGCGGTGGCAAAATTGTTGCGGCAGCTGAAAACTTTAAAGTCTAAAAGAAAAAGCAGGGCTAAATGACTATAGTAACTGACAAATCTATTTCAAAAAAAGAATTTATTAACGTAGATTTTTTTTATAACAACGCAAAAAAAATAGGTAAACTGGAATTACTTTCAGAAAACCCAGACCTGGAAAGAAAGATAAGCGATCAGAATTTACACAGGCCAGGTTTAGCGTTAGCAGGTTTTGTTGATTTGTTTTCATATAGCCGCGTTCAGATTTTTGGAAACACTGAAGTCAGGTATCTCAAAAAGCTTTCCTCGGATCAACAGGAAAAAGCCGTAAGAACTATATTCCATTTCAATGTTCCCTGTATTATTCTAACCAATAAAAATAAGCCATTACCTGTTCTTTTAGAGCTGGCAAAAGAAAAGAGAGTTCCTGTATTCAGTTCACCTTACACAACTACAAAGTTAGTTTATTTACTTAGCGATTTTCTGGATGATCAGTTTTCGCAGCGGATAACAATTCACGGATCTTTTGTCGACGTTTATGGTGTAGGAATTTGTTTTGTTGGTAAATCTGGCGTTGGTAAAAGTGAAGTTGCACTTGACCTTATTGAAAGGGGACACAGACTTGTCGCCGACGACGTCATTATCTTGACAAAAAAGGGCGAAGGAATACTGATTGGTTCAGGAACAGAACTTGCAATGCATTATATGGAAATAAGAGGGCTTGGCATCATTGATGTTGAAAGGATGTTTGGAATTAGAGCAATCAGGTATCAAAAAAGACTTGAAATATTAGTTGAATTAGAAGTCTGGGATGAAAAAGCACATTATACCAGGACAGGACTTGAAGAAAAATCGATGACCATATCAGAAATTGAAATTCCTTACATAAAATTGCCAATTTTACCGGGGAAAAATATTACTGTTATTTCGGAAGTTATTGCACTAAATTATCTTCTAAAACACTATGGCTATAATGCAGCTGAATTGTTTCAAAAGAGGCTTACTGAGCGAATTTCAGATAAAAATTCTAAAACTCAACGGGCAACCGACTATTTTGAACATGATTTCGAATAGTGGTCTGGGAAGCTTGTTTCAATAGCTCTAAATAAGTATTTTTGCGCGTCGTTGTATGAAAAAATTATTCTACTTCTCAAAAGCTAGCCTTAAGTATATTGAAATTAAACATTTCAAGTTAAAGCTATTTTCCTTTCTTGTTGCTTCATCTATTTTATTTGCTGCTTCGATTGTGGTGTTTTACTATTTCTTTGGGATAGGTTCCAACCCGAACCTTACTATTTCATCACTTAAAAATGAGAATAAAGAATTAAAGAGCGAAATTAAAAGAATGACAAAATCATACCAGGAAATCGTTGCAGATGTTGAGAAGATAACGGCTTTAAACTCGGAGCTAAGAATTTCAGCAAATCTTCAGCCAATTTCTGATGAAGAGAGATTGCTCGGTGTGGGTGGAAGTGCTGACTATTTATCTACCAATCTTAACATAAGAGATGTTGAAGTAAAAAATCTTTTAAACTCAGTTGAAGAAATGATGAAGGCTGTTGAATTTGAAAAAAATCAGACCTTAGAGATTGCCGCTAAGATTAGTATGAATGCAGAGTTGTACAGGTGCATACCTGCAATTAAACCAACAATCGGGAATTATTCGATCGATGGATTTGGAATGAGAACGCATCCAATTTTAGGTATTAGAAAATTTCACCATGGAATTGACATAAATTGTGATAAGGGGACACTAGTTCGTTCTCCCGGCAATGGTAAAGTTGCAGTTATTGAAAGAAGAAGTGGTTTTGGTTTGGTTATCGAGATAGATCACGGTTTTGGATATAGAACAATTTATGCTCATCTTTCACAAGCTATGGTTAAAGAGGGTGAGAGTATTAAAAGAGGGCAAACAATAGCTAAATCAGGTAGTTCAGGACTTTCATCAGGTCCCCATTTACACTATGAAGTTCATCATGATGGAATTTCACTTGACCCAACAGACTTTTTCTTTGATGATTTAACTTTTTTTGATTTAGATACTTCAACTACATCGCTAACGGAAAAATAAAATATGATCTGGACAGTTGAACTCGCTGCATATTTGGATGATGCTCCATGGCCTGCAACAAAAGAAGAACTAATAGAATATGCAGACAGAATCGGAGCGCCATATGAAGTTATGGAAAACCTTAAGGAACTGGAAGATAGTGATGAGCCATACGAATCGATCGAGGATATCTGGCCAGATTATCCTTCTGATGAAGATTTTTTCTACAATGAAGATGAATTCTAACACTTGCACATCAGCACCTCGCCAATGAATTCTGCTCTTGATAAAATCCCCGGGCAAGAGCGAGTTAAAAAGATTCTCAATAATTTTCTGCAAACTAATTCCATTCCCCACGCCTTTCTATTTACCGGTATTGCTGGAGTCGGAAAAGATAACACAGCTATTCAATTTGCAAAAGCATTAGTATCTAATTTAAATACCAGGGAATCGGAAAAAGCCTTAAGATTAATTGAACAACTTCAGGAACCTTATGTAAAACTAATTTTTCCCCTGCCACGTGGAAAGAATGAGACAGATACAAGCTCACCAACTGAAAAGCTTACACAGGATGAGATAGAATTACTCAGGGAACAAATAGATTCAAAGGCAGTAAATCCATTTCATAAGATTTCACTTCCAAAAGCAAACTCTATTAAGATCAATAGCATAAGGGATATTAAGAAGTTCCTTTCGATGCAGTACCATGAAATTGGTTATAGATTCGTGATAATTTCAGACGCTCATTTGATGAATGAAGAAGCGCAAAATGCTTTATTAAAAGGTCTCGAAGAACCGCCTGAAAAAGTTATATTCATTCTCACAACATCTTATATTTCAAAATTAAGATCGACTATAATATCCCGGTGCTGGAGAATAAATTTTGATCCGCTGAGTGAAGATGTGATAATCAACATTCTTACAGAGTATTTTGAGATTGATAAGACATCAGCTAATGAAGTAGCACCATTTGCGATGGGATCGGTTCAATATGCTTTAAATCTTATTGATATGAATATTCATAATCTTAAAGAAAAGACTATCTCGATACTTCGTTATTCTTTTGGCCGAAAGTTCAACTCAGCTTTTGACGAATTAAATTCAGTAATTTCTGATCAGAGTTCAATTAATTTTCCAATACTTATTGGAATGATAATAACCTGGTTGAACGATGTTCAAAAAAATAAGTTGAATATCAAAAAGTATTTCTATAAAGATCATCTGGATACCTTAGAAAAATTTAACAGTAAATTTCCAGATGTTGACTTAAGTGATATTACTACCCGGCTTGATAGTTTATCAAATCTGCCAAGAAATAATATAAATCCATCCTTACTCTCCGCAAGCTTAATTTTCGAACTTGCTTCATTAATAATGGTTAAGCAATAAAATTTATTTTATCTGATTTATTATCTGAATCTTTGAAAATAATTCTTTAATTTTCATTGTATTTAATAAAAATAATTGGAGGGCACATTGAAAAAAGTAGTAATTACATCCGCGAAGAGAACTCCAATTGGATCGTTTGGTGGTTCGCTCGCTTCCTTAACTGCAGGACAACTTGGAAGCATTGCAATCAAAGGGGTTCTCGAAGATTCAAAAATCTCACCTGAGTTAATAGATGAAGTAATTATGGGAAATGTCTTAACTGCCGGAATGGGACAAGCTCCGGCAAGACAAGCAGCACTGTTTGCTGGTTTGCCGGAGAAGACAGAATGTATGACCATAAACAAGGTCTGTGGTAGTGGTTTAAAGGCTGTAATGCTTGCAGCACAAGCAATTCAAACAGACAACGCCGAAATAATTATAGCAGGCGGTCAGGAGAGTATGAGCAACACACCATATATTCTTGATAAAGCGAGGAATGGATATCGTTTAGGAAATGGTGAAGTTATTGACTCAATAGTGAAAGATGGATTATGGGATGTTTATAATAATGTCCATATGGGAAATTGTGCTGAGGCTTGTGCGAAAGAATTTCAATTTACCAGAGAAGAACTGGATCAATTTGCAATTAGCTCATACAAGAAAGCCCTCGAAGCTCAAAAGAGTGGAAGATTTAAAGAGGAAATAATTGATGTTAAAGTTAAAGCTGGCAGGGAAGAGGTCGTTGTAAATACAGATGAAGAACCTGGAAAAGTTAAGTTTGATAAAATTCCCACACTTAAACCTGTTTTTGATAAAAATGGTGTAGTTACAGCCGCTAATGCATCCAGTATAAACGATGGAGCTGCTGCTCTACTGATAATGAGCGAAGAAAAAGCCAAAGAATTAGGTTTAAAACCGTTAGTAGAAATAGTTGCTCAGTCTTCTGCAGCCAAGGCTCCGATGCAGTTTACAACAGCACCTGCTGATGCAATCAATAAAGTTTTAAAGAAAACCAATTTAAAAATTTCTGATATAGATTTGTTTGAGATCAATGAGGCTTTCGCAGTTGTTTCGTTAGCAAATAATAAATTACTTGGGCTTGATAATAGTAAAGTAAATGTAAATGGCGGTGCTGTCGCGTTAGGACATCCCATTGGAGCCAGCGGAGCACGAGTATTAGTTACTCTTATTCACGAAATGAAGAAGAGAAATTCAACTTATGGGCTGGCATCTCTCTGCATCGGTGGGGGAGAAGCAGCTGCATTAATAGTTAAAAACCATAATTAGAAAGGGGCCATAAAATGGAAGTTAAAAAAGTCGCAGTCGTCGGTGGTGGAACAATGGGCAATGGTATTTGCCATGTATTCGCACTAAATAATTTTAGTGTTTATCTGGTAGAGGTAAGCGAAGAGTTAGCAAATAAATCTATTGATACGATTAATAAGAACCTAGATCGACAAGTGAAAAAAGAAGTCATTAAAGAAGAAGAAAAGCAGAATGCACTTAAGAATATTAATAAGACTGTTGGACTGGATAAAGTTCCGAGTGATGTTGATTTAGTTATAGAAGCGGTATTCGAGGATAAAGCTACTAAGTTGTCTATTTTTAACAAGTTAAACTCAATAGTTAAATCAGATACTATCTTTGCAAGTAATACTTCTTCCATCTCAATTACTGAATTGTCATCTACAACACGACCAGATAGATTTATTGGTATGCACTTTATGAATCCTGTTCCGATGATGAAGCTTGTTGAGATCATCCGTGGTTACTCAACCAGTGATGAAACGTATCAAACAATAAAATACCTTGCAGAAAAATTGGGGAAGGTTCCGGTTGAAGTTTTTGATTATCCTGGATTCATATCAAATCGAGTGTTAATGCCTATGATCAATGAAGCTATTTTTGCCTTAATGGAGGGCGTTGCATCAGCTCAGGATATTGATACCGTGATGAAACTCGGCATGAATCATCCGATGGGACCTTTAACCCTTGCTGATTTTATCGGTCTTGATGTATGCCTCGCTATAATGGAAGTTCTTCATAATGGCTACAATGATTCCAAATACAGACCCTGTCCATTGCTAAAGAAAATGGTAGCAGCAAAAAAGCTTGGCAGAAAATCCGGCGAGGGTTTTTTCAAATATGATAAGTGAGATTAAGCTAGTATAATTTGAATCAAGAGAAAAAAAAGTCATCACTTAAAAGATTCTTATGGGCAAAGACTATAGGAGAATTCATTCAGAAGCAACTGAAGAAAGTAGCTTTGCCCGATTATCTCAGCTTCACAATCTATTCTATAATTATTGGAATGTTTGCCGGATTAGCTGCAGTTCTTTTTCACAATTCGATTGACTTCTTTAATAAAATCTTTTTCGAACAAACTGCTGAGGGACTTTATTTCCTCGGAGCCGCTGCTGTAATAGTCTTACCAGCAATTGGAATGCTTATCCAGGCTTTGATGATTAAAATGGCACCTGATATTGCTGGGAAGAAGGGCGTCTCAGAAGTAATTAAATCAGTCGCCCTGCGTGGTGGCTACATACCATTAAAGACTACAATATTTCATTTCTTTGCACCTGTTATTTGTATTGGGTCTGGTGGAACAGTTGGACCTGAAGGACCAGCAGCTCAATTAGGAGGGGGAGTTTCGAGTAAAGTTTGCCAGCTGATCGGTTTATCGGATACAAGAAGAAGAGTATTCACTGCTGCAGGTTCAGGTGCTGCAATCGCTGCAATTTTTAACACACCACTTGGAGGTGTATTCTTTGCGATTGAATTAATATTACTGAATGATTTTAGTGCACCTACATTATCGGCCGTTATACTCGCATCAGTAACTGCGAGTACAATTTCAAGGGAATTACTTGGCAACGAATCGGTATTTGCATTTATTTCACCAGAGGCAGGAAGTTATCATTATCTATATATGTATGCAATTCTTGGTATAGTTGCTGGCTTTGCATCGGTTTTATATCTAAAGTACACAAGTACAACAAGTCATCTTATTAGGAAGAAAATATTATCAAAGGGAATTCCTCAATGGCTTGTGATGGTTGTGGTAGGTCTATTTGTTGGAGTTAGCGGATATTTTTTCAAAGATATTTTTGGAATAGGCTATTCAGGAATCAATAATGTATTAGCAGGAAAACTTATTTGGAAGGTTGTACTTATTTTATTCATTCTGAAGTTTACACTTGTCCCGCTTGTTATAAACTCAGGTGGTTTTGGTGGTATGTTTGCACCTTCATTATTTATGGGTGCTTGTCTGGGTTATTTATTTTCTTTCTCTGCCAATAGTTTATTAGGATTGGACCTGGATACAACAACCTATATACTTGTTGGCATGGGTGCCATGCTTGGTGGAATAAATACTATACCAATTACTGCGATACTAATAATCTTCGAAATGACTCAGGAATACAGTTTCATTTTGCCGTTGATGCTGGCTGTAATTGTGAGCACTACATTAAGCAGATTGGCTCGTAAAAGTTCTGTTCATGTTCGGCTTCTTGAAGAGCAAGGTTACCAGATCTCCGAAGGACGAGAATCGAATATCTTAAAATCAATTTTTATAAAGGATGTAGAACTAAATCCGATAAATACAGTGCACGAGAACACAAAACTTCCTGAGTTAGTTGAGAAGATGATTAAGAACCCAAGTAATTCCTTCTATACTATAAATAATGAAAATAATATTACTGGTGTAATAACTGAAGTTGAACTCAGACCTATAATGACAGAATACGAAAATGTTAAAGACTTTCTAGTAGCTAATGATATTGCAAATCCACAAGTAACATTTGCCAAACCTGATGACCACCTTGACTATATATTAAGATTATTCAGCAAGCTGAGTGTTGACAGTATTCCGGTAATTTCCGAAGATGATGAAAGTAAAATACTGGGAGCAATAAGTCGCCAGGAAGTTTTATTAATCTATAATCATGAGTCGTTGAAGCTTAATTTAGCCGAAGGTTTGTCAAACGAAATAAAGTCAATCAGTGAAGCTGGTTCATCAACCGTTGCAGAAGGTTATTCAATTTCCGAAGTAATAGTTCCAACCGATCTAGTCGGCAAAAGTTTATCTGAACTTAAGATGCGGAGTATCCACGGTTTAGAAGTTCTGATGATAAAACATCCGCACGAAATGTTTGATGAATCACAGGAGAAGGAACTAATCATAAGTGCTGAGCCAAATTACAAATTAAAATGGGGGGACAAATTGATAGTTTTTGGAAGAGATGCGAATATTGAAAAATTCAAAAATATTTAATCCATTTGTCCGATAATGTATATTATGTAAACTAATTGATTCCCTTTTTATACAATACCTGTCAGTTTAAGATAAACGTATATTGCTATAATTATGAATAATAACCAGATCACTGGATTCTTTTTCTTTCTGTTCATTTTCATTTGTCTTCTAAATCCAAGCTTTCTTTTTCTTTTTTCATCTTTATCTTCTTCAGGTTTGTAGAATCTTGGAGTGTAGTCAAATATTCTATGGGGCGATTTCTTAAAAAACATAACTAATCAGCTTGATTATTACTAAAAAGAGCATCTACAAATAATTGGGTATTAAAGGTCTGAAGGTCATCTAATTTCTCTCCAACACCAATATATTTAACAGGTATCTTGTTAGTCGCGCAAATCTGAAATATGGTACCGCCTTTAGCTGTTCCATCAAGCTTGGTGATTATCAATCCAGTAAGCTTTGTAACTTTAGAAAATTCTTCTGCCTGGACAATTGCATTTTGTCCAAGAGTTGCATCAAGAACTAGGTAGGTGTCGTGCGGAGCATCGTGTAGCAATTTACTAATAGCTTTATTTATCTTATTCAATTCATTCATCAGATTTACTTTACTATGCAATCTACCGGCAGTATCAATCAAAACGATATCGTAATCTCCATCAACCGCTCTTTTAACAGTCTCAAAAGCAACTGATGATGGATCAGCTCCTTTATGCTGTTGAATGATTTCAACTCCTGCTCGCTGAGCCCAGATCTCAAGTTGCTCATTTGCAGCAGCACGGAAAGTATCAGCGGCACCAACAATAACTTTATTTCCGGCTTTTTTAAAATTACTTGCAAGCTTTCCAATTGTAGTAGTCTTCCCTACTCCATTAACGCCAACGATCAATATTACATAAGGTTTTGCACTAACTTTCTTGTCACTTAGAGAAATTCTGTTTGCTCCGGTTTCTATAATTTTCAGAAGCTCATTCTTTAATAATTCAAGAATGTTGGATAGAGTGCGATCTTTTTCATCCTTTAAATTGATTCTGAGATTGTTAATTATCTTTTCAGCCAGTTCGGAACTTAAATCAGAAGAGATTAAGATTTCTTCAAGCTCATTTAATGTATTATCATCAATAACTGCTTTACCAGAAAACGTTTCGGTAATTTTTGTGACAAGCTTGTCCCGGGTTTTACTTAAACCTTCTTTTAACCTATTCAGATTTATGTTGCTGAAAAATTTCATTCTGTTTTTTGAGATAATGCTTTCACAGCTTTTATTATATAATTCCCTAAAGAAACAAATATCAGAACGATGCTCAGAAAGTAAAGTAATAGGTATGGCAGAGATTGCCTGTCAACATTGAGTAAAATCATCAATAGAGTGAACGAAATCGCAAGTACCGTTGCTTTTCCAACGTAATCTGATGGAAGAACTTTACCGATTTTCCTTGTGACAATTAAACCGCCGGTAAGAATCAATACATCCCGTGCAACGATCATATAAAAATAATAGTCAGGAATTTCACCCAGAAGAAACAAATTCAAAACCACAAATACAATTAATACTTTATCAGCGAGAGGATCAATCACTTTCCCAAATTCTGTTATCTGGTTAAGCTTCCTTGCAAGATAGCCATCCAGAATATCAGTAATAGTTGCAATGACACCTATGGCTGCAACTGAATATCTGGCCAGACTCTCATCAAAATTATTGAATGCAAACCAGGCAGGAATGACAAGCAGCAGCCTTATAAAACTTAGTGAGTTTGACGCATTGAAAATCTTGCTTTGGCTCATATCATCTTATAACAGCAAATTTACCAAGCTTTTCTTCCTGTTCATTTTTTGATTCATCGAGCATAACGATTCGGTAAATGTAAATCCCGGTTGAAAGTGTATTACCACTCAAATCTAATAAATTGAAAGTTACACCTCCGTTACCATCACTTTCTTCTATCTCTCCAATTTTGGTTCCAGCAATTGTCCAGATAGTTATTTGCGCATACCTTGGCAGATTAGCAAATGTCAACGCTTCACCACTTGTTGGCTTTACAGGATTGGGATAGACGTAAACATCAGAAAGATCGTTGGCAAAAGAAGAAAGAACAATATAGCTTCCTGCACCTTCATTTATTTTCAGACTTCCTGTAGACGCAGAAGAAAAAACATCCTTTACTCTGAGTACATATTCCCTTCCAATTGATCCAACAGGTTTCTGACCATTCAAACTTATGTTTACTATTTTATTGTTTGATGCATCAACACTTACCGAAGAAGCTTTATTATCTGGTTCGAATACATAGTTGTTAACTTTTTCTGCAGATGCTTCATCAACTTCTAAATTGAATACTACTCTGATATTATAAGCATCAAGAATTTTAAATGAGCTGATAAAGAATTCTGGATTTTCAATAACAGGTAGGACATTAAATTCAATGCTATCTGGTTGAATTGGAGAACCATAAAGATCATGTAAATCCGCAACAGATAATTCATTCAACCCAACTGGTATTTTATCTCGAAATGTAAGCAGATATGAATACTGGCTTGCAGGTGAAATCGAGTTTGGAAAAACATTACCATTTAATTGGAAAGCTTGCAAATTCTCAATTGTATTGTTCATCTTCTCTGAAAATTTAACTGTTACTGTATTACTGCTGCTTCCAAATACAGTATCAACTATTCCGGGCGTATGGCAATAGACTTCAATGACCCTCGATAAATTAGAATAAGGATCCTCTTTAGAAAGATCAAATGCCTGTATGGAATAATAATAGTTTATATTTTTATTAAGATTAAAATCCGCGTACTGTACAGCAGAAATCACAGAATCAATTAAAGTGAGATTATCAGCCGACAAACCCCGATAGATATAATATTGGTCAACATTTCCCTGCCAGGAAAGAAAAATACTGCTTGATCAATACTAAATCCATTCACATTATACGGAGTGCTTGCTTTTTTTGAAATAGTGAATTCATAAAAATTAATTCCCAGATCTGTCGGGAAAGCAATTTCCGGAACATTGTTGTAATTCAAATCACCAATGAATATCGAATTCGAATTAATATTTTCTTTGAAGGATATTATTTTGTTCGATCCCACAAACTGTTGCTTAAAAATATAAGAATAAGGGAACATAAAGACTACAAGCTCATCTTTACCATCTTCATCAAGGTCTGCAAAGCGAATCCCATTTTCTGATCGCTGGAATGATGAGCTGAATTCAGTTGAAGCATCAACAAATACCTGATCGTAAACTATGTTTAATTGATTTCCGAGTAGATTAAATACGACCATACGGTAGTAAGGGGCTATATCAATCTCATCGATTGAATGAAGCAGAACAGCAAGATCATCTTTGTTATCTCCATTGTAATCGCCAACTGCAAGATAGGCTGCCGAACCTAAAAACCCGGTATTGATGATACTTCCCTGCTGATAATTATCCGTTCCCAAAATATTGTAACTAAAAATATCGCCATCTACATCAACGAACCACATCTCTTTTATACCGTCTGCATTTATGTCTGCTTTCACTCCATTTGGAGCATCAAGAATGTTATTACCAATCCAGCGATCAGTAAAATTTCTTAATGTTATTGGATCATATAGCGTAAGATCGTTTTTAACTTTCCAGACATTAACAGATGTATCGGAATTAACAACAACGACTTCCGTAACTCCATCTCCATCCATATCTTCAGCCATTATAGGCCAGAACTTTCCTGTTTCGTCAGCATATTTTTGATTGAATGAAGATGAATTTGAATTTTGTTGTTCAAGTATGTAACCGTTACGAACCCAAGAAGTCAATAAATCCTTCAAGCCATTTTTATTGAAATCTCCAAAATCTCGTATTATTCTATCCTGTAAAGAATCTACTATTTCAAAATTATTATTGGTTAACTTGAAAAGGTTAGTTACTCTTGAATTAGCAAAAGTTCTCAAATAAATTTCTGACGGTTCATTCTGTGTAATGTTTACAGGATCCTGATAAATGCTTCCTGCAGGAAGTGAAAATGGTAAGAGTATCTCGGCAGCATATTCAGCACTATAATTTGTAAATATTGTATCATTGATATTGATTATAGTTTTTAATCCGACAAGATTTTCCGCTTCAAAATAAACTTCATAAGCTGAGTTTTGTTCAACAAGCTGCTTAGGGATAAAACCATAATGCAAATACTTAACAAACTGATTATTAGTAGTAAATCCATCGAGAGTCACGAAGTTGAATTCAGTCTCACCAAATTTTCGATAATACATTCTTGTTACAGTTGGTTCATCGGTATACATTGCTGCAAGTATGGTTGTTTTATCACCATAAAAAGCAGGACCAACAGAAATTAATTCTGTCACTGGTGGATTCCTGCTGATGAAAAAATTGACTCTTTCCTCTAAAGTTCTGCCATTATTCAAATCAACGACTAATCGTAAACAATAAACAGTGTCAGGTAAAGAAGTAAGATTCAAAGTGAAAATATCTTCATTTGAGAACTGATTACTCCCCTGCTCTATTAAGGATGTCCAGTTAGTAGGATTCAGTCCATATCCATAATAGAGACTGAAATTAGAAAACAAAGGTGAGAGCACACTTGCATTAATTTTTAATTCTGAATCGAGAGTTGCAAAATCCTGCCTGGGGTGATTGAATTTAATAACCGATGGTGCAGTAACTGTAACCGCCCGAAACATATTTAACCTGCCAGCACCAGTATATATATCCCAGCCTGGTTCACCGATATCATCTGATGTTGACTTTAAAATCTGTTTTATCTCTTCATTAGTAAAATTACCAAGTGAAAGTATTAACGCTGCTGCAGCTGCAACATAAGGCGTAGCTGCAGAAGTTCCGCTGATAGAAGCATAATTATTATTTCTTGCTGTAGTTACAATCTGTGTTCCCGGTGCCATTAAATCAAGTGTCGATCCGTAATTAGAATTGCCTGCACGGAAATCGTCCTGTGTTGAATTTCCAACACATATTACTTCTGAATAACCTGAAGGATAATGCGGGTCAGAAGAACCGGAGTTGCCAGCACTGCCAACTAAAACCATTTTGTTTGAATAAGCGAATTGGATTACATCTCTTAAAACAAACGAAAAGGAGTTGTCGCCAAAACTCATGTTAAGGACTTTAACTCCCATCTGAACGGCGTAAAGAATTGCAGCTGCAACATCATCTTCTTCACCATATCCCCCGGGATCAAATGCTCTAAGATTAATCATCTTAATATTGGGGGCTGCACCAGCTATGCCCGTAAAATTATTAGTCTGGGCAGCAGCGATACCGGAGATATAAGTTCCATGTCCTTGTTCATCCAGTGGATCATTATCCCAGCCCAGGTAGTCTCCGCCACTTGAGTCAAAAGGGAAACCAACACGGTCAGTAAAATCCCAGCCTCGGTAGTCATCAATAAAACCGTTGTTATCATCATCAATACTGTTAGTTCTTTTATCATTTGCGAAAGCATCAATTCCAATTTCTCCGGGATTCTGATAAATTTTATTTTGAAGATCTGGATGGAAGTAATCTATTCCAGTATCAATCATGCCAATAAGAACTGAGTCAGCTCCCTGCGTCTTATCCCAGGCATCAAATGCCTGGATTTTATTCAAAGCCCACTGCTGCGATACAAGGCTGTCGTTAGGAACAAAATTTATTTGGTACGTTGTAGCCTTTTGGAAATAATCTATATTGTCATCGAGACTTTGTAATTCTAAGAAAGCACCTTCATCGACATCATCAACAAAAGTTATTTTAATTATTCTGCCGAGGACATCATTTGATTTTGCTATTCCTTTGGCAAGGTAGTCTACAGATTTTAACTCAGCCTCAATTTGAAGTTGAGACCCTGCAGGAATAAACTGATCCTGTTGAACTTTTTGTTCAATGTCAGACAAAGGAACGTTCTCTTTATACTTTATGAAATAAGTCGTTTGTGCTGATGCAAAGTTAGAATAAATTATCAGGAGTATAATTAAAGAGAGCGGATTATATTTCATACATTTCCTTCTCGTAATGATGATCAACTTCGATTGGATATTTTCCGGAGAAACAAGCATGACAAAAATTATCTCTACCTGCTTCAGAAACTGCTTCAAGCATTTCTTCAATCGTTAAATATTCTAGACTGTCTACCCCAAGATAT
>Ga0154769_1114_pt4 | contig 17215 bp, 14 predicted proteins | sample Rifle2008BG16ft_FD_105777 | JGI IMG/M metagenome (GOLD analysis project Ga0154769, IMG submission 105777) | Ignavibacteria bacterium RBG_16_36_9 | reverse complement strand
TTTCTGCAAGCATTCGATTCTTTTCGTGTTCTTGCTCACCGCCAAGAAAGATAACTTCATAACTACTCTTTAATAGTTTGGAGGCAAGTTCAATCCAGTATTCGTTCGGCCATAATCGGGAAGTCCATCTGCCACTGCAGCCGGTATTCAGTCCGATAACTTTCTTTGACTTATCAATATCCCATTTCGATTTATCAATTTTCACTTCAAGAATATATTCTTCATTATTAAACTCGAATCCACATATTTCAAAGATTTCCAGAACATAGTGCTTTGTGTTTTGTTTGCTTATGTCATTAAAAATTCCTGTTAGCCACTTATGCTCTTCAGCCTCGCTCGAAATTGGATGTGCATTCCCAAACTTGTCCATCGTAAAGCCGGATTTTCTTTCAGCTTCTATACTTTTAGTCAACGCTATCGCAATTTTATCTTTATCAAGGTTAATTAACCAATCAAATTGCATTGATTTTATATGCTCTATGTTATCTATCGAAACATTCAATCTATAATCCACCCAATCATCAGATAATATTTCAGGTGAGTATGTCAGCCAGTATATATTAGCATCAGGATAGTTTGCTCTTAGCTTTCTTAATAGTGGAGTAGTTCTGATAATATCTCCAATTGCCCCTAACTTAATAATTAAGATGTTAATTGAAATTTTTTTATAGTAAGTACAACTGTCGCAATGAACACCAAATTCTTTATGTGGTTTGCAGGGAATATCACCTTTGTAAAACCTGCAATCAGTCTTTATCAGCATTGCGTACTTTCATTATATATTTTGATAAATTTGCAGGTAAATATATTAAAATTGCTTTGACCGATCTATCTAATTTGTATTGAGCAATTAATAATCAACTAGCTTTTGAACAGTAAGCATATAAATTTGAATATACTTATTATAACTCCCCGAATTCCATATCCACCATATAGGGGAGATAAACTCAAGGTATTTAACATAGGAAGAGAGTTACTAAAAAATAACTCTGTAACCATTCTTACTTTTTTAAGAAACCGGCGGCAGCTTAAGGAAATTGAGGAATTAAAAAAGCACAATTTAAATGTTCTCTTTGTTAAAATATCGCTAATTGAATCTTGTTTGAATATTTTCAAATCAGTTTTTACACAGCTTCCATTTCAGGTGGCATGGTATAAATCAAAGAATATGGAAAAGAATGTCAACGGCTTAATTAATTCCGGCAGCTATGACGTGGCATATTTTCACCTGATTAGGTCTGCTCAATATTTACCTAACCTAACGGAAAAAACATTAACACTTAAGGTTGTTGATTTTACTGATGCTGTGTCACTTTATCTCAATCGTTTCTTTAGTATTGAGAAAAATCCGGTTAAAAAAATATTCCTGGGTATTGAGAAGAAGCGAATTGAAAAGTATGAGAGTATTGCTAATAAATTTGATTCCGTATTCATTTGTTCGGAAGCGGATCGTGATTATTTAAAAAAGCAAGGGGTAAAAGCAAATATAAAAATATTGAGGAATGGAGTTGATATTAGTCAGTTTACTTCTGAAAAGAGTGAATATGATCATAACAGAATTATCTTTACTGGGAATATGCCTTATTATGCTAACTATGATGCAGCAATTTATTTCGCAAAAGAAATATTCCCTTTAGTTCTTAAAGAAGTTCCGGATGCAAAATTTTATATTGTTGGTCAGGATCCACCTTTCAGAGTTAGATCTCTTGCCAATCAAAGAATCATTGTTACGGGTTTCGTTAAAGATATTAAAGCTGAATACCTTAAGAGCGTTGTGAATGTCGCACCTATGAGGTTTGGTGCCGGAACCTTAAATAAGATTATCGAATCTCTGGTATTAGGTGTGCCTGTTATTGCTACGCCAATTGCTGTCGAAGGTTTCCCAGAAGAAATAAAAAAGATAATTAATGTTGCATCAGATTCAATAGAATTTGCTAATCGGGTAATCAATTTTCTAAAAACTCCTGAGCTGCGACAGAAATTTATGGAAGTTGATAAATCAGTAGTAAAAAATATGTTGAGCTGGGAAAATATTGTTGATCAATTTGAGAATGATCTTAATGATGAATTAGAAAAAATAAGTCGATCAAATCCCAATTCTCCATAAACATTAGGAATAAAATTACATTGAATATATTCAGTTCTTTCTAACCAATGCAGCAAACCACAAAAGTCTCAAGTAATGTTTCCTCCATTTTTGTAGGCAGGGGAGCTGAGATGCTCATCACTCTTGTCTCCGTTACGTTAATTGCACGTAACCTTGGAGTTGAGCAATATGGGCTTTTCTCTTCTATAGTCGCATTGACCGTTTTATTATCAAAATTTATTGATATTGGCTTTGCCCCGATTGTGTTCAGGGAGACCTCAAAAACGGATTCTACATTTGATATGCTTAACACAGCATTCACTCTTAGAACTATCCTAATTCTTGGGTTATTTGTTGTGTTCAATGGTGTATCAGGATTAACAAATTTGAGTTCAAGAGAAATATTATTATCGAACATCCTTTTCCTGAATATAATCTTCTCATCTAAATACATGAACTTCCGTGAGCTGCTTGAAGTATTATTCAAAGTTAATCTGAATATGTTCAACGTGATGTTGTTTAATTCAATAGATAGTATTTTTCTTCTCATATTTGTCTTCCTGATGCCCTATGTAGGGGGAGGACTTGAATATCTGGTTATAGTTTACGTGGCTGCTAACATTCCCGGATTTTTACTACTCATTATTTCTCTAAGTAGGAAATACAAGTATCGATTTAGTTTCTCCTTCAAGCATGGTTACTGGCTGGTTAAAGAATCTATACCCTTGTTTGGAACAGTTATATTAACTACGGCATTTCAGCAGTTAGATGTTTTGCTGCTGAGAAGTCTCGATTCGGAATATTCGGTAGGACTATATTCTGTTGCGCTGCGACTTACGGTTCCGTTGAGTATTATTCCGCAAGCACTAATAACAACTGTCTTTCCATTGATTGTTCGTGGCAGAGAAATGGGCAGCAGTGGAACTATGCCCGCAACTCGTCTGGTTTATAAAATTCTATTCCTTTTTTCATTTGCGATATCGTTCATTATAACATTTAAGGCTAAGCATATTATCAGTCTTATTTTCGGAGGTGAGTATGCTAATGCTTATTTGCCAATGACAATTTTATTCTGGTCAATTTTGTTTACTTACTTCAATACGTTCACATTGAACTTGCTTACAGTTTACAACAAACAAAAATATAACTTCTTTGCAACTCTGCTGATTGTTGTTGTTCAGGTGGTACTTGTAGTGATTCTTACTCCAATTTATTCTTATACAGGTGTGGCAATTGCTCGAGTCGCTGCTGGTGCAGCCGGAACTGTTTTTTTCATTTTTGTTTTAAGAGGAATCGGTATCCAATTTAATTTCTTTTCAATACGGGTAATTAAATGGTTGATTCCTTTTTTGATTGGTGTTGTAACTTTATCATTTATTCCTTTATATGTGTATTTACCTCTAGCATTATTTCTGACAGTAATTCTGACCGTTAAGCTAAAATATTTTTCAGAGGAAGAAGTAAATCTTCTTCTAAGAGCAATTAATTATGATTCATGGAAGAGCAAATTCAAAAATTAGAAATAGATATTTCTGTAATTATAGTTAATTATAATTCAACTGAGCTATTAAAGAATTGTCTAAACTCCATATATCAGTTTACTAAAGAGATTAATTACGAGGTAATAGTTGTTGATAATAATTCAATAACAGGTGATATTGAAAAACTATTAGAAGATTATAATAGAATGACTTTGATTAAAAATGAAGTTAACAAAGGATTCGGTGCAGCGAATAATCAGGGTGTTGAAGTTGCAAAAGGAAAATACGTCCTGCTGCTGAATAATGATACGATACTTTTTGAAAATTCGATTAAAAAAGTTTTTGATTTCGCTGAATCTCTTGATGGAAAAGATATCATTGGCTGCAAATTGTTAAATGAGGATAAGTCGGTTCAAAAATCTGTTTACGATTTCCCATCATTAATAAATGTATTTACTTCAAATTTCTTTTTTTACATGATATTCCCAAAGTCAAAGTACTTCAATAAATATTATTTGATGAATAAAGGAATAAACAGGATTGCGGAAGTTGATGTTGTTACAGGGGCATTCCTTTTTATCAATCGCAAATCTTTTGATGCATTAGGCGGATTTGATGAAAATTTTTTTTTCTATATGGATGATACAGATTTATGTTACAGACATAAAAAAAATAATGGTAAGGTCATCTACTTTTCTGAAACTTCAATCATTCATCTTAAAGGAAAATCAGCTAAAGGTGAATCCTGGTTTAAGAATAAGTACCAGTCAATATCTACTATTAAATATTTTCAAAAACATTTTTGTGGTCTGGATTTTTTAATGGTGATAATTTTTCATTATTTAGGATTACTGCTGAGAATACCTGTTTTTATTCTTGGTGGAATTATAATGATGAATAGAAATTTAGTAAGGAGAGGATTTTTTTGCTTCCGCTTACTTTTTCTATATCCTGCAAACCGGTTTAAGAGTTGATTGTATTCGATATGAGACATAAAAAAAATATTTTAATGATTTCTCAGGCTGCGTTTCCACCTGATATCAGGTTAGAGAAAGAAATTAAAAGTTTATCGGAAGCAGGATATAAAGTTCTAGTAATTTGCAATCAATACAACAAAGAGTTAAATATAACATTCGAATATTGTGAGATTAAAAGAGTTAATGCTTTATTCAAGTCTGTCAAACTTAACCGAATAATTAATTTCCCAATTTTTATTAACCCAAGATTTCTTTTAACAGTTTTTAATTCTATTGTTAGGTTCAAGCCTGAATTCATTCATGCTCATGATTTACCTATGGTTCCTGTTGCCTTAATATTTGGGAAGCTGTTTCGCATTCCAATAATTTTTGATATGCATGAAAATTATCCTGAAGCATTAAAAGCTTTTCAGAAAAAAGGGATTATCAATTTTCTCTTTAAAAATTATAAAGCTGCGAAGCTGCTTGAAAAATTTTGCATCAAAAAGTCTGATGCCATTATTACTGTAGTGGAAGAAAACTCAGAGCGATTAATTAAACAGGGTGTGGAAAGTAAAAAAATTTATTTGGTCTCCAATACTGTAGATTTGAACACCTTTTCTGTAGAACCGATTGATGAAAATATTACTGAGCAGTATAAAGATAAAGTTCTTTTGCTTTATGCCGGATATGTTACTCCCGAAAGAGGATTGGATGTAGTTTTAAGAGGAATAAGTTACCTGAAGAATAAATTGCCAGAAATAAAACTTCTAATTATCGGAAATGGAATATCTGTTCCTTCACTGAAAAAAACCTCAACTGATCTTTCATTGAATGACTTCGTAGAATTTATTGAGTGGCCTGGTCACGATAAACTTTCATCTTACTTTAAAGTTGCGAGAATATTTATAAGTCCGCAGCCCCAGTGCGAATTTTGGGATACAACTATCCCTCACAAATTATTTGAGTATATGTCTCAGTCCAAGCCTGTTCTTGCAGCTGATTCCAAAGCAATAAAAAGAGTAATCGAAGAAACCAATTCCGGAATGACTTATAAAACTGCTAACCCCGAAGACTTTTCGGCTAAACTTCTTGAAATTCTGTCATCAAATGTTCCATTTGGTGAAAATGGTTTGAAAGCCGTTAAACAGACCTACAATTGGGAAAAGGACTCGCAGGTTTTAATTGAACTTTATAAGGATTTTGAGTTAAAATAAGGCATTCATAAGTGCAATTATTTCTGTTTGGGTTTGCATATTTTAACTACTCAAATTTAAGATAATAAAGAGGTTATGTCCTAGATGAAAGCCAATATTGAGTGATCAGATAAAACAAGCTTTTATGATTTACTCTTTAAAAAAAAATTACAGCTTTTCTATAGTTATTCCGACTTACAATGAGCAGGATAACATCGCAAATTGTCTTGAGTCAATATTAAACCAGAATTATGATAGAAGATTAGTGGATGTCGTTATTGTTGATGGTCAATCCTCGGATAATACCATTTTCAAAATAAAAGAATATCAGCAAAAATTTTCAAACATCTCTTTCCTTGAAAATCCCATTCGAAAGACTCCTACTTCTTTGAATATCGGAATTAAACAAGCCAAGGGTGAAATTATAATAATACTTGGAGCCCACGCATCTCTCGATCCGGATTTTATCTACTTCAACAACAAGTATTTGAATGAAATGAATTTGAAAGTAACCGGAGGAACCCAGATAAACATCGGCTTCAACTTTGTTCAGAAAGCAATTGCCTTAGCAATGGAAAATCCTTTTGGAATGGGTAGTGCTCCGTATCGCTGGAGTAAGAAGGAACAATTTGTTGATACCGTTGTTTATGCGGCATACAAAAGAGAGTTATTTGATGAGATAGGCTACTTTGAAGAAAACTTTTCTATTTCTGAGGATGCTGAATTGAACTGGAGAATAAGAAAAGCCGGCCATAAAATTTTCTTCTCTCCAAATATTAAAAGCTACTATCACCCAAGAAGGACCGTCCCAAAATTCATTCAGCAAATGTTCAGGTATGGAATTCTAAGAGTTCACATGTTCAAGAAGCATAAATCAGCAGTTAAAATAACACATCTGGTTCCACCATTGTTTGTGTTTATGCTAATTACGCTTCTAGTTTTAACTTTGGCTTCTTTTCTGAATCCGATAGTAATTCTGGCTGTTTTGCTGAGTTATTTTTTGGTGAATCTTTTAAGTGTTTTATTCAAAACCACAAAAAAAAATTTACATTTTATACCTCTGATTTCATTTTTAATTTTCCTGTTGCATTTTTCCTGGGGCCTTGGATTTATCGTTGGTTTATTTTTACCCCGATCAAAAAGGTGGTAATATTTAATAAATATTTTAATCAATCGTTTTAGTGAATAAAAAAACTCAAAAAATATTAATTCTTCTATCTGATTTTATTTTTATTTGTCTGGCTTGGGCAGCTTTCTTCTTCATAAGAATAGAAACAGGCTGGTTCAGGATTTTAATAATGCCGGAAGTATTTCTACCAATGATGGTAATCTACATTTACTGGTTAATTATCTTTACATTTTTTGGAATGTACCGTACTTGGTTTGCTTCTTCCCGCTTTGATGAAATATCAACGTTGTTTAAAACTACTTTTGTCGGAATATTCATTTTGTTCTTCCTGATTTTCATTAGCGATTTTATGGAAGGAGTGGAATCCAGCAATAGAATTCTGATTTTTATTTATTGGTTATTACTCTTTGTTTTTGTTTCGATTGGAAGATTATTTATAAGGAGTTTCCAGAGAGGACTTTTAATAAAAGGTATTGGAAGAAGGAATGCTTTGATTGTTGGCTTTAATTCAAAGGCGCATGAAGTCCATGATCAGATTCTTGAACACCCAGCATTAGGCCTTGATGTTGAAGCCTATGTTGCAGTCAATCCAGAAAATATTGGCAAGACTTATAAAAACGTTCGTGTGAGAAGTTCATTGGATGAACTTCTGGATATTGTTTTTAAAACTCATTCTTCAGAAGTCATTATAGCATTGGAAAAAGAAGACCACGATCTTCTTGTTGAAATTATTTCAAAACTTGAGAATAAAGAAATTGGACTTAAAATAGTTCCTGATCTGTATGAAATACTAAGCGGGCAGGCAAGAACTTCTCAGCTTTATGGAATACCTTTGATTGATATTATGCCCGAGCTGATGCCCGAATGGGAAAAGAAATTAAAAAGAATATCTGATGTAATTATTTCATTTATTATACTTGTTTTAACATTACCACTTAATTTTTTAATATCATTATTAATAAAATTGGATAGCAAAGGACCAGTTCTATTTAAGCAGGAAAGAATTGGAATGAACAACAAAATTTTTAAGATATATAAATTTCGTTCTATGTATCAGGATGCCGAAAAGAATACTGGTCCTGTTTGGTCAACAAAGGATGATCCGAGAGTTACACGAATTGGAAAGATAATGAGAAAGCTTCGCATAGATGAAATTCCTCAATTTATCAATGTTCTTAAAGGTGAGATGAGTTTAGTTGGTCCTCGTCCTGAAAGACCATACTTTGTAGAAATGCTTTCGCAAAAATTGCCCTATTATAAAAGAAGATTGAAAGTTAGACCCGGTATTACTGGCTGGGCACAGGTGAAGCATAAATACGATGAAAGTATCGAGGATGTTAAAGTTAAATTACGGTACGACCTTTTTTATATTGAAAATATGTCACTGAGAATGGATATAAAAATTCTTGCACGAACAATATTAGTAGTTTTGTTTGGCAAAGGGCACTATAGTTAATTTATCTTAGCTAATAATTCACGATTTTTTTTCAAATGTTAATTAGTGAATTCGTGGCTTAAAAAAATTATTAAATTCTGAAATGAAAATACTTATTATAATTCCTACATATAACGAACTTGAGAATTTACCCAGGCTGTTGCCAGAAGTTCTTTCTAAAGATGATGGAATTGACGTGCTTATTGTTGATGATAATTCTCCAGATGGGACTTCTGCCTTTATTGAAAGCCAAATGAAGAATAATAATCGTATTCATCTGATCAAAAGGTCGTCAAAGCAGGGGCTCGGCACTGCATACATCGCTGGATTCAAATATGCGCTTCAGAATGGATACGATTTCGTATTTGAAATGGATGCAGACTTTTCTCATGATCCAAAAGAAATTCCAAGATTCCTGGATGAAATAAAAAATTCAGATGTTGTTCTTGGCAGCAGATATATAAATGGAGTCAACGTAATCAATTGGCCGATGCGAAGATTGCTTCTAAGCTCGTTTGCAAATCTGTATACTCGTTTTATAACCGGTATGCCAGTGCATGATGCAACTGGTGGATTCAAATGCTTTAGGATAAAAGTTTTGCAGGCGATTGATTTAAATAAGGTAAAATCAAACGGATATGCATTTCAGATAGAGATGTCTTTTAAAGCCTGGAAAAAGGGATTTAAAGTAAAAGAAATACCCATCATTTTTGTGGACAGGGTCAAAGGAAAATCTAAAATGTCCAGAAAGATTGTGCGTGAAGCAGTGACTATGGTCTGGAAGCTGAGACTCAAAAGTATTTTTGGATTGCTGAAGTAGGCGCCCATTGGATCTTTCTATTATCATAGTTAATTACAATGTTAAAGAATTCCTTCAGAATCTTCTCCATTCAATTGACAAGGCCTCATCTAATATTTCAAAAGAAGTAATTGTGATTGATAATGCTTCCGATGATGGAAGTGTTGAAGTCATTAAAGAAAAATTTCCATCAGTTAAATTGATTGAAAATAAAATCAACGTTGGTTTTGGAAGAGCAAACAATCAAGGCCTGGCAATTGCAAAGGGAAAATATATTCTTTTCATCAATCCCGATTGTATTGTCAGTGAAGATACGCTCGATAATATGATCTCATTCTTCGAATCTCATCCTGGGTGTGGTCTTGCAGGTTGTAAAATTTTAAATTCAGATGGAACACTTCAATTGGCTTGCAGACGAAGTTTCCCCGGTCCGTGGACTTCATTCACAAAAGTAACAGGACTCAGCAATCTCTTAAGGGCGAGCAGAATTTTTGCACGCTATAATCTTACTTATCTTGATGAAAATAAAACCTATGAAGTTGATGCAGTCTCGGGTTCTTTTATGATGATCAGAAAAGAAGTGTATGAGATGGTTGGTGGATTTGATGAGCGATTTTTTATGTACGGCGAAGATCTTGATTTGTGCTACCGTATTCAGAAATCAGGATTCAAAGTGTTCTATGTGCACACTACTCAGGTGATTCATTACAAAGGCGAAAGCACAAAAAGAAGTAATCTTGATGAAACAAAATTGTTTTACGATGCAATGCATCTGTTCGTAAAAAAACATCTTTCAAGTTTTCCACTGGTTGAGTTAATACTAAGGACGGCAATTGGCTTTAGAAAGCTTTTTGCTTTCCTGGGCAAAAGAAAGCTATCGCTTTACAGTGCTAGTGCTGATTTTATTTTTTTCAATTTATCACTTTTTGTTGCAGAGCAGTTTTATAAAAACATTACAGACTGGGTTGGATTTGATCCACATGCTTACTTTGTAATCTATACTGTACCTGCACTAATACAAATATTCGTTTCCACATTGTCTGGTGTTTACAGGAAGGATGAAGTTTCTGTACTCAGAAACTTTGGTGCTATCATAATTAGCTTCCTTTTTGTTACATCAGCAACATTTTTCTTTAAGCAATATGCATTCAGCAGAGCGGTAGTTTTAATTGCATTTATTCTTTTTCTGATAATTACAACGCTGTATAGAATATTCCTGAAATTATTCTTTAAAGTAGGAATTAAACTTGACGGAGCATTAAACCGCAGAACAGTTATAGTCGGAACGGATGAAGAAGCAGTTAAGCTTGCACAAAAAATTAAGCAACAAAAAGCTGATGTTCATAGTTATATCGGCTTAATAGGTAAGACCCATTCAGAAATTGGTAAAGAAGTGAGCGGGTTTAGAGTTGTTGGAAGCATAGGTAATATTAAAAATGTCTTTACTGAAAGAAAAATAAATGAAATTATTTTTTCTTCTGAAGAAATATCATATGCTGATATGATGTCTATTGTTTCAGCAAGTAAAAATATTAACGTTGACTTCAAGATTGCTGGTTCAGATATGAACTTTGTGGTTGGAAAAAGTTCTGTGTCTATGCTCGATGATATTCCATTGGTTGAAGTGAACTACAATATTTCCAGCCCGGCAGTCAGGACTATTAAAGTAATTTTTGATTATGTGCTTTCCTTCACTGTTTTGTTTTCCCTTTATCCTTTTATATCTTTCTTAATAAAGCTATCGGGTAAAGAAACAGATTTTCGTAAATTTATTTTATCAGTTCCTTCAGTTCTTTCAGGTAAAAAAAGTCTGGTTGGGCCTAAAAAATCGTTTATGGTTGAGAGTATGAATTTGGGTAAAGCGGGTTTAACGGGTTTATGGTATATTGATGAAGGAACATTTACAGAATCCGAAAAACTTGATTTCTATTACGTAAAAAACCAAAACATATGGCTTGATCTGGAAATACTTGGCAAAACTCTGAACAAAATGTGGAGTAAAGAAAATTAATTATGGGTAAAACAATTTTAGACTTTGAAAAACCGGTCTTTGAACTTGAACAAAAGCTCGAAGAAATGAAAAAGTCTTCTGACCGACTTGGAATTGAAAAAGAAATTACTCGTATTGAAGCCAAAGTTGGACAACTAAAAGAGGAACTTTACAAAGACCTCAGCCGCTGGCAGCGAGTACAACTTGCCCGTCATCCCGATCGTCCCTACACTCTGGATTACATAAGTTTAATGACAACGAATTTTATTGAACTGCACGGCGACAGACATTACCGCGATGATAAAGCAATTGTGGGCGGATTCGCTCAACTTGATGAGTACAAGGTGATGATAATTGGGCATCAGAAGGGAAGAGATACAAAGTCGAACGTTTACAGAAATTTTGGAATGTCTAATCCTGAAGGTTATAGAAAAGCTTTGCGGTTGATGAAGCTCGCAGAAAAATTTAACAAACCTGTTATTACTATGCTCGATACTCCGGGGGCTTATCCTGGACTTGAAGCTGAAGAAAGAGGTCAGGCAGAGGCGATAGCAAGAAATCTTTTTGAAATGAGTCGATTACGAGTTCCTATTATTGTTTGTATTATTGGTGAAGGTGCAAGCGGCGGTGCTTTAGGGATTGGAGTTGGCGACAGAATTTTAATGCTTGAGAATTGCTGGTACTCAGTTATCAGTCCGGAATCCTGTTCAAGTATACTCTGGCGAAGCTGGGATTACAAAGAACAAGCTGCAGAAGCTCTAAAGCTCACAGCAACTGACCTTCTCGAACAAAAAATTATAGACAGAATAATTCCCGAACCATTAGGCGGCGCACACAAAAATCACAAGCAGGTTGCAGATAATTTGAAGAGTGCTTTAATTGAGGAACTGACTGAGTTGGTAAAAATTAAAAAAGACAAGCTCGTTCAAAGCAGAATAGATAAGTTTGGAAGTATGGGTCCATACACTGAATAAATTAAGCAGCACCTTTTGAATTACGTTAATTAATTTTCTATCCCGATATATTCGGGATTTTTTATTTTAAGATCATAAAAATTGAAAATTCTGTGAATGCTGATACATAAAACTACTCTCCGGGTTCGATATGCTGATACCGACCAGATGCATTATGCATACAATGGGAAATATTTTGAATACTTTGAAGTTGGCAGAACGGAAATGATGCGAGAACAGGGATTGACTTACAGAACAATTGAAGAAAGTGGTTATCAAATGCCGGTTTACGAAGCGTTCCTGCAATTCAAAAATCCAGCTTTTTATGATGAACTGCTTGAAGTTGAAACGCGTGTTGAGAAAATACCTCAAGCAAAGGTTCATATTGACCATACAATTAGAAGTAAAGAGAGAGATATTGTAATAGCTGAAGGTTATATTGAGCTTGCGTTCATAAAGAAGGATACAAAAAAGATTACCAGAGCACCCGAGTTTTTTACTCAAGCATTAAAAAAATATTTTGAAAATAAATAATTGGAATCGTACATTAAAAAAATAATTCGTCGTGCACTGGATGAAGATATTCAAACAGGTGATGTGACAACTCAAGCAGTCATTCCTGTTTCAGTTTTGGGAAAAGGAAAATTTCTTGTCAAAGCAAGTGGTGTGATTGCCGGATTGAATGTTGTTAAAAATGTTTTTGAGATGATTGATGATAAAACCGGTTATAAAGTTTTAATTCAGGATGGAGAAAAAGTAAATGTTGGAGATGTTGCAGCAGAAGTTGAAGGAAAAGCATCGTCAATTCTAACAGCAGAAAGAACTGCACTTAATTTTTTACAAAGAATGAGCGGCATTGCTACTCTTACTAACAACTTCGTTGAAGAAATTAAGCACACAAAAGCTAGTATTCTCGATACACGAAAAACTGTTCCCGGTCTCCGATTACTTGACAAAGAAGCTGTTAAGCTTGGCGGAGGAAAAAATCATCGCATCGGACTATTCGATATGTTTCTGATAAAAGATAATCATATAGAAATAGCCGGCTCCATTACTAACGCAGTTAATACCTGCAGAGAATTTCAGCAAAAGAAAAATTCAAATCTCAAGATTGAAGTGGAAACAAAAAACCTTGAAGAAGTAAAAGAAGCTCTTTCCTGTTATGTTGATATAATCATGCTTGATAATTTTAAAACTGATTTTATGAAGAAAGCAGTTACATTAATAAATGGTAAATGTTTGGTGGAAGTATCGGGTAATATTAACATCGAAAATGTAAAAGAAATCGCTGAAACAGGAGTTGATTTTATATCTGTTGGTGCTTTGACTCATAGCGTAAAGGTACTTGATATCTCACTTGAAGTTGAATTATTAAAATAGAATAAATAAATGTTTGATAAGCTAAAGGAGCTAACAAAAGACACTGCCATTTATGGTATCAGTACAATGGTTGGCAGATTTTTAAACTTCATACTAGTTCCGCTTTATACAAATATTTTTTCGCCTGCTGATTATGGAATCATCCAGCTTATCTATGCATATATGGCTATACTTAATATTGTTTTTATTTACGGACTCGATTCCGCTTTTCTCAAGTTTGCAGCATTCAAAAATATCGGCGATGAGAAAGATAATTTTTCAACTCCATACATCGCGGTTTTTTCTACTTCTTTGCTGATAAGTTTTCTACTAATTATTAATTCAGATATTATCGGAAGTTCATTAAGAATTCCGTCCGACTATCATTATTTGATCTACCTTGCTGCTTCTATTTTATTTATAGATGCCAATGTGGTAATTCCCTTCTTGAAGCTTAGGTTAGATCGAAGAGCAAAAATATTTTCGTTGTTCCGAGTTATTAACATTACTGTAAATATTATTCTGAATATCTATTTAATTCTGATTCTTCATTGGGGCATAGAAGCTATAATAATAAGTAATTTAATTGCATCAGCTGTTTCATTGATGCTTGTATCATTTACAATCATTAAAAATTTCAAGCTCAAATTTCATTCACTTCTCTTTAAAAGAATGCTCAATTTTGGACTGCCTTTCCTCCCGGCGGGCTTAGCTATAATGCTTGTTCAGGTGATTGATGTGCCCATTCTTGAAAAGCTAACTGATCTTAAAACAGTGGGTATTTACAAAGCAAACTATAAGCTCGGAATCTTTATGATGCTGTTTGTGAATATGTTTCAGTTCGCCTGGCAGCCTTTCTTCCTTCAAAATGCAAAAGAGCCAAACGCAAAAGAAATGTTTTCAAAGGTTCTTACTTACTTTACTCTGGTTGGCAGCGTAATATTAGTTGTTCTTTCTCTTTTTATTACTGATCTGGCACAAATAAAAATTGCAGGATTTTCACTAGTCGGTTCGCAGTATTGGGCTGGTCTTCAAATTGTGCCGATTATTTTACTTGCTTACTTAATTAACGGGATGTACTCTGTGTTTTCAGCAGGTATTTATATTGAAGAAAAAAGTATTTATGTCCCATTATTAACTGGTGCTGGTGCTTTGGTTAACGTTGCCTTGAATTTTCTTTTAATTCCAACGTTAAATATTACGGGTGCAGCTTTAGCAACATTGGCAAGCTATGTTGTTATTGCGTCAGGTTATTATTTCGTAACCCAAAAGTTTTATAAAGTTAAATATGAATTAAAAAGGATAGGATATATTTTTATTGCGGTGTTACTTGTTGGAATTTTATTTTATTATCTGCATTCTATCGGTAGCTTATTATTTTCCTATAAGATTATTCTATTAATTTTATTCACACTGTATATTTATTTTGTTGCTGTAAATCGTGATGAAATTAATTTGATAAAGAAAAAGTTTGCAGAAAGCCGTAGAAAGAAAAATTGATGGAAGTTCAGATAGAAATTAAATTTAAAAGACTCCGGAAAGAATTGAACCATATTCCTTTGCCTTCTTATGCTACAAAAGGAAGTGCAGGGCTGGATATTTTTGCAGCAATTGAAAAACCGATAACTCTTTTGCACGGTGCAATTGAAATGGTGCCGACAAATATTTCTGTTGAAATTCCTGAAGGATATGAAATTCAAGTCAGACCGAGAAGCGGACTTGCTGCAAAACACGGTATTGGAATTTTAAACTCCCCGGGAACAATTGATTCTGATTACAGGGGGGAAATCAAAATTATAATCATTAACTTTGGCAAGGAAGATTTTGTAATTCAACCTGCCGAGAGAATTGCCCAATTGGTCGTGTCAAAAGTTTACACTGCAAAATTTATTGAAACAAAGGAATTAAATAATACTTCGCGAGGCGAGGGAGGCTTCGGGCATACCGGTCGTTGATTTCAGATCTTCATATCAATTAATTTATTTTTAACTTACTGTTGTTCAGAAAAAACTTTTTCAACTCACTGCTGGACAAATTCAATATTTGATTTTTTTTAACCGATGGCAGAATTCATTCACCTTCATAATCATAGTCATTACAGCCTTCAGGATGGTGCCTGCACTGTTGATGGTCTCATAGCTGCTGCAAAAAAATTTAATATGAAGTCGGTTGCTCTTACTGATCACGGTGTTCTATACGGAATTATTGAATTTTATAAAAAAGCAGTCCGTGAAGGAATTAAACCTATTCTTGGTATGGAAGCTTATGTTGTAAATGACGGTGATCGGTTCGAAAGAAAAAGTTCTCAATCAAATGGCACGGGGAAGAAAAGAAAGAATTACAGTCATCTCATACTACTGGCAAAGAATAAAGAAGGTTATAAAAATCTTACAAAACTTTCCACACTTGGACATACCGAAGGATTCTACTACCGACCAAGAATTGATCTTGATCTTATAAAAAAATATCGTGAAGGTTTGGTTTGTACTTCTGCCTGTGCTGGAGGAGTTGTTTCAACACATCTTGTTCATGGTGAATTTGATAAGGCAAAAGAAGTTGCCAGGACTTATAAAGAAATTTTCGGAGATGATTTTTATCTAGAAATCCAGAACCATAATATGGATGTGGAAAAACCGATTCTGGAAAACATGCCAAAGATTGCAAAAGAATTGGGCATTAAGCTGGTTGCTACAAACGATTGTCATTACATAGAAGCCGATCACGCAATTGCTCATAATATTCTGCTACTTCTTGGGGATAAAATGGGGGAAGACTATACCAACCTTCGATACGGAACGGATCAGGTTTACTTTAAATCAGCTCAAGAGATGGTTAAGCTGTTTAAGAATTATGACGGAGCGATTGAAAGCACTCTCGAAATCGATTCCAAGATTGATTTGAAACTTGATTTTAATCAATATCACTTCCCAAGTTTTCCAATTCCAGAAAACTCTTCAGCTAAAACTGCCGATGAATATTTTGAATTGTTAGCATGGAAAGGTTTGGAGAAGAGAAAGCTTGATTTTACAAAAGAAGTTGAGGAGCGCTTCAAGTACGAAATCGAAACTATTAAAAAGATGGATTTCTCGGGTTACTTTCTTATTGTTCAGGATTTTATCAATTCAGCAAAAGAAAAAAATATTCCTGTTGGACCGGGAAGAGGAAGTGTTGCCGGAAGTCTTGTCGCATACGCTTTGGGAATAACTAATATTAATCCTCTTGATTATAATCTTCTCTTTGAAAGATTTCTTAATCCAGAAAGAAAATCAATGCCGGATATTGATGTTGATTTTGCGGATGATCAAAGGGGCGAAGTAATTGATTACGTACGAAAAAAATTCGGAGATAATAGTGTGAGTCAGATAATAACTTTTAACCGGCTTTCATCAAAAGCCGTGATAAGAGATGTTGCGCGAGTATTAAAGATTCCTATTCCAACTGTAAATAATATCACAAAGCATATTCCATCGAAATTTGGAAAGGTATATTCGATTGATCAATCGCTTGCAGAAGTTCCCGAATTAAAATGGGTGAAAAATTCTGAGGAACCACAAATCCAGGAGTTGATAAAACACGCTCGCGTACTTGAAGGAATGAACAGAAACGCGTCAAAGCACGCAGCAGGTGTCGTAATCACTCCCGGTGATGTAAGCGATTATGTCCCGATGGCAAATGCAGTTTCCCAGCAGGAAATTGTTACTCAGTACAACATGAAAGACATTGAGAATGTGGGTTTGTTAAAGATGGATTTTCTGGGATTGAGAACTCTTACCATCATCAGAGATACTATTGCACTGATTAAGAAAAATTATAACGAAGAAATTAATATTG